>WNGK01000889.1_pt1 | contig 35870 bp, 26 predicted proteins | sample 5400601 | NCBI WGS metagenome assembly WNGK01 (sample SAMN13153376, study PRJNA577476) | soil metagenome | isolation source: 60 cm soil or saprolite under Garry oak tree replicate 1 | place: USA:California | collected 2016-06-15 | reverse complement strand
CGTGGTTCCCGCAGAGAAATCCGCGGCAACAATGCGGTCCGATCGTAGAGAAAATTCGTCATCGCTTCCAAGCCCGGAGCAATAACGCCACCGATGTAGGCGTCGTCCGGCGCGACGATGTCGAATGTCACCGCGGTACCAAAATCGATCACGATCGCGGGCGTTCCATAAAGCTTGGCCACCGCCACCGCATTGGCCAATCGATCGGCGCCGATCGTTTTCGGATCGGGGTAATCGATGCGGACATTTAATCGACTCCGCGACGTCAGCCAAATCACCTTGCGATTTCCAGCGGCACGTCTGATCTCGCCGTTCTTTTTGGGCACGACCGATGAGACAACCAGGGTGGCGGAATCGTGTCCGCGCAAAATTTTTGTGATCCGGTCCGCCGTTAAGATAGACGTCGCAATCTTTGAGGTACGTCCAATTCGAGAGTGTGAGGCAAAAGCCAGTTTGGTGAATGAATTGCTGACATCGATGAGCAAAAAGTCGGTGGCCGGCTTTTTCACTTGCTTGCGACCGCGAAATGCCGCGCGTAGCCTCGCGCTGTGCTTGTTCATCGTCCCCGCCGTTTACGCCGCACCGCCGCGATTCGCAATCTCATTCGCGAAACAAATCTTAGCCGGCACGATTTTGTCCTGCCACTTTTCGTTAGTGAGAAAATCGAACGCGCGAAAGAGATCCCGAGCATGCCCGGCGTTCACCAACACAGCGAGAATGAAATCGCCTCTATCGCGCAGCGCGCCCACGAATCGGGAGTGCAAGCCGTGCTTCTCTTTGGAATTCCGAAGTCGAAAGACGAACAGGCCAGTGGCGCCTATGCCGAGGATGGTGTGGTCCAAAATGCGGTTCGGCAAATCAAAGAGCGCGCGCCGGACTTGACGGTAATTACTGATGTTTGTTTGTGCGAATACACCAGCCACGGTCATTGCGGCGTGACCCGCCTCGATGGCGAGCATTTTCATGTCTTGAATGACGAAAGCGTGCAGTTGATCGCGAAGACCGCGGTCTCACACGCCGCGGCCGGGGCCGATATGGTGGCACCAAGCGACATGATGGATGGCCGAATCGGCGCGGTCCGGGCAGCACTCGACCAGGCAGGTTTCGATCAGACCGGGATCATGAGTTATGCGGCAAAGTTCGCCTCCGTTTTTTACGGACCGTTCCGCGATGCGGCGGAAAGTCCTCCGCAGTTTGGTGATCGGCGTTCCTATCAAATGGATCCGGCCAATGCGGACGAAGCGCTGCGTGAAGTGGAACTCGATCTGGCCGAAGGCGCCGACATTGTTTTGGTGAAACCGGCCTTGCCTTACCTCGATATTTTGTGGCGGGTGCGCGAGCGCTTCGGCCGGCCAACCGCCGTTTATCATGTCAGCGGAGAGTTTGCGATGGTGAAAGCGGCTGCGGAAAAGGGCCTGATTGACGAACGCGCAGCCGTGCTCGAAATCATGACTTCGCTTAAGCGCGCAGGCGCAGATTTCATCGTTAGCTATTGGGCGTTGGATTTGATGGAATGGCTGAAGAGCTGAAATCGCGACGCGGGGAAACCGCAGCTCATGCTGGTTTGAAACGTTCAGCACTGATCTGGGCGCAAGCGCGCGGTTATTCCGTCTGCGCCTTCGAAGTGCAATTGCCGCGTTGTCGATTCCGCGCAGATATGGCGGCCTACCGGCCTAACGGGAAAGAGATTGGAACGACTGCAATCTTTGAATGTAAACAGGCTTTCCCCGACTTGCGGCGGGATAATGGATGCAGCGCCGTGACGTTAAAGCGATTGGAAAAGGTTTTTCAACGCCGCCAGGTCCTGGAAAAAAATTTGCGCATTCATTACCCGGCCTTGCGCATCCCCGATTCGCTTTTCTCCAACTTCGATTCACATAACTTTGCTGCTATTGAGCATCGCGGCTATGCGCGCGTCCTCCGGGAGTTGAAAGCGTTGCAAAATCGTCTTTTCGATTGCACCAAATTCGAGCGCCTGATTCGCTATCGCTGCGCCAATCTTTTTTTCCTGGTCGTTTCAAAAGGATTGTTCCGCGAACCGGAGATTCCATTTGGTTGGGGCGCGCTAATCGAGTCGGAGGGTGATCTGGTTCTGGTGCGCAAGCCGCTTTGGCACGACGTGACCTTAGCCAATCGCCTTAAGTTGTTGGAGCGGATCGCCGCCGCCGGTACCCGTGTTCTGAACAAACAATCGGGAATTACATTCGAGGGAATATGCGCGGCGCGAAATCGATAAAACCGTATGAACGCGTGATGGCGCCCACGACATCGGTCATCCCGAATCGCGCAGACGATGAGGGACCTCACATCAAGGAAATTGATCACACAAACGTCGCTTGCGTGACGCTTTCAGTTTAGGAGAGGTCCCTCGCTTCGCTCGGGATGATGGAGGGAGCAATGGAGGGCGGAGCTCCTGCGACGCCCGGGCTCGCAGGAGCTCGCCCCTCCACCTACTTATGAAATGGCTGCTATTCCTTCGACTTGCGGACGAGTAAATTACGCCCCGTCATTTCTTTTGGCTGGGGCAGGCCAAGCAGGAACAACAGAGTAGGCGCTACATCAGCCAGGATCCCATCGTGGCAGGTAAAATTTGCCGCGTCCTTCGCAACGTAAATAATGTGGACAAGGTTGGTGGTGTGCGCGGTGTTGGGCGAGCCGTCGGGATTTCGCATCAATTCACAATTGCCGTGATCCGCCGTAATCAGACATTTCCCGTCGAGAGCGAGCAGCTCGGGAACAATCCGGGCAATGCAGGCATCTACTGTTTCAACGGCCTTTACCCCGGCCTCAATCACGCCCGTGTGGCCGACCATGTCCGGATTAGCGAAATTTAAAATGATGAGATCGTAGTTCGCCATTCGCGCGCAAACTTCGTCAGTGACTTGCAGCGCGCTCATTTCCGGCTGCAAGTCGTAGGTCGCGACTTTGGGCGAGGGCACTATTTTGCGCTCTTCGCCCGGGAATGCGCGCTCGACTCCTCCATTAAAAAAATAAGTGACGTGCGGATACTTTTCTGTCTCCGCGATGCGTAACTGCGTCTTGCCGGCAGCACTGGTGATTTCGCCCAGAATGTGCACCAAATTTTCCGGCGCAAAAATATAGGGCGACGGATAGGTCACGTCGTACTGCGTCAACGTTACAAAATGGACACGCGGCCAAATCCCGCGATCGAAGCCATCAAATTTTTCGAAGAGAAAGGCCTGCGAAAGTTGACGAGCGCGATCAGCACGGAAATTGAAAAACAAGACAACATCGTCATCGCGCACGCGTTGTTCACCGGCATGCGAGAAAATCAGTGGGGGCATGAATTCGTCTGTTTTGCCCTCCTTGTATTTTGCCGCCACCGCCTCGGCCGGTGATGTCTTCACCTGCTCGCCTTGGCCATGGACGATAGCGTCCCACGCCTTTTTGGTGCGGTCCCAGCGGCGATCGCGATCCATGGCAAAATAACGCCCGACGACGGTTACAATTTGCGCGCCGCTTTTAGACAAAGCTTTTTCACACTCGCGCAAAATCTCTGCGCCACCAGTAGGCGAGGCATCTCTGCCGTCGGTAAACGCGTGAACAAAAATTTCCTTCACACCTGATCCGTGCGCTGCCTGCGCCAGCGCGACGAGATGGAGATAATGACTGTGCACACCTCCGTCAGAAACCAGACCGAGCAAATGCAAACGATGGTTACGCGCTTTTTGGAAGCTCTCTTGCAGCACGGCATTGTGTGTTAGTTCGCCGGCGGCGAGTGCTTTGTTAATCCGCGTCAAATCCTGATAAACGATCCGGCCCGCGCCAAGATTCAGGTGCCCAACTTCGGAGTTTCCCATTTGCCCCTTCGGCAGTCCGACATCTTCTCCGCTCGCGCTTAATTTCCCCATCGGATACTTAGCGTAGAGCTGATCGTGAAAGGGCGTGCGTGCCAGCAAGGTGGCATCGCCATTTTCCCTCGCCCGATCGCGGCCGCCGGGATTGATTCCCCAACCATCACGAATGATCAGCATCACTGGCCCGCTCATCGCGCGCAATCTGCCGACCGTGCGAGGCCAGACAAGCGATTTCCGATGGCGGCGAGATTGACAATGCGCTATCGGCTCATTCACATCGCGCCATGAAGTGGAGGAACCAGATACTCGCCCTGATCTGCCTTCTCGCCTTTGCCGCCCTCGGTGTCCTCTACTTCAAGAATTGGGTCGTGCAAAAACCCTTTGGGATTATTCTGTTTATTGGCGAAGGATTGACCGCGCAGCGAACGGCGGCGACCCGGGTCTATATCGGGGGCGCAGATAATCCACTGGCGATGGACGGATTGGAGTTTTCGGCGCGACTGCGAAATCAGTCAGCCGATTTCGCAGTACCGGATTCAGGTGCAGCCGCCTCTACCCTGGCGACGGGAACGAAAGTAAAGAACGGAACGATTTCCGTGGCAGAATCGGGCGGTGCGCTGAAAACAATTCTTGAGATTGCCCATGAGGAAGGGCGTGCGACGGGAATTGTGACTGACGGCGCGCTAACCAACCCGACCGCGGCAGCCTTCTATGCCCACGCCAACAACGCGAAACAGCCGCAGGAATTTGCCAGGGCGCTGATCGAGCGGGGCGCGGTCGACATTGCGCTCGGTGGCGGAGCGGCAGAGTTTAACAAAGAAAAGCCGGATCAGGCACGGATTCGCATCGTTCACAATTTGCCCGAACTCGAACAAATCACAGGATGGCAACAGCCACGTCTCCTCGGACTTTTTGCAGCCAATGATCTGCCGTTTACCGACGAAGTTGCAGCACGGACCGAACAACCGTCCCTGGCGGATATGGTGCGACGGGCCATCGAGCTTCTTCAGGTTAACCGTCACGGATATGTTTTGATTGTGGACGCTCATTTGATGGCTTCGGCGGCCTGGCAAAATTTGGGCGAACGGACGCTGCGCGAAACGGCCGAGCTCGACCGCGCTGTTCAGGTTGGACGGGAGTATGCGGGTAGAAATGCCGCAATCATCGTGTGTGGTGATGCGGCAATTGGCGGAATGAGCGTTAACGGCTATCCGTTTCGCTACGACAGCGGCGTTGCCATACTTGGCTTAAACTCTTCTGGGCAGCCGTGGGTTAGCTGGGCGACAGGACCAAATGGTGGAAAGAGTGGCGGAAACATGGAGTCGCCCGGCGCTCGCGACCTTTCCGCGCTTGAACCAGCGGCCATTCAATCTCCATCTGCACTCAATTCAATCGAAGATCCGATTGCCAACGCCGCTGGCCTGCGAATGGAAAAGCTTCATGGCACGATCGATAGTACCGACGTGTTCGCGATCATTCGCGACGCGCTTTAGTTAGGTGGCGGGACCAGGCGCACGGAAGATTTCCCACTTTAGTGGAGAGTGGAGCTCTGCGAAGCCGCAGCGGTGCTGACAGACCTCGTCCCTCCAAGCCAGTTTATCGCCCAAAGCCCGTTAGAAGCTCGTCGGCGCTACTTTTGGAATAAAGACGAAGGGCGGAGGTCGAGGCAATTCCGGCGCCGGACCTTCGCCAGGAGCTTGCTCTTCCGCGGGGCCCTCCCCGGGAATTTCCTTGCTGAAATCTTTTGTATCCTTCGAATCGCGGACGGTCTTGTCCTCCGAACTCTCACCACTGGTATTTGCCGCCAGCAGCCTCGCATTGCTGGCCGGGCCGAAGACAGCAACTTCAGCCACAGAGAAATTTGGATTCCGCGTGGAGGGCGTCCATACCAGCATGACATAGCGGCCGGCGGTTTCCTCGAAATTGACCGCAACATGGCCATTTCCATCATCGCTGCCGGTGCCGACTGTCTTAAATGCAGCGAGCGTATGTGAATCGATCTGCAAGGCCGATGCAGGATTTCCAGTGTTATCGGCCGGCAAGGCACCAAGCACATAAAATGTCACAACGGCCGACCCAGGAGTCGAGAAAGTTGAAATACGGTTAACCGGCACGGAACGGCCCAGATCAATTATAGCGGCCGGAGCTGCATCGTTGGCGGCAAACGCGTAGGCGGTGCCAGGCTGACCGTCGATCATGTTCTGGGCGAGCTTAAGATCATCTCCTGAGCTAACAAAAATTGTGCGTGCTTTCGCGTGCAGATCAGCAAGATTGTAATTAACCTTCGCTACGGCCTCAGCGGAAGTGCCGGCTGCAATCTTTCGCGTACGCGGCATGGTAAAATCGGAAACCGCCGCTGCGGAATAAACTCCAAGGTTACCGATACGGCCGGGGTTACTTACATTAAAGGTCAGCCGAACATACTTTGCTTCAGCCGGGCCGAGTCGGGCGGAGATCAACCCGCTGGAAAGTTCTTTTTGCATGGCTTCGTGCCATTGTGGGCTCTCAGGCGAGAGTTTTGCGCTAGACGTGGCGATAGTAACCGTCCCCTTCGCCTCGCTGTTAAGGAATGCAACGTTGTCGATATTCTCGATTTTGGCGAGCGAGATCAGAAGTCTAGTCGTGCCAGTTCTGAGCGGGTAAACCGATGCCGGATCACCGGAAAGAAATGGAACCGCAGAGGAGGCATCGGCCGGCACGTCGCTCTCGATTTGAGCACCAAGATCGAGCCGGGCAAGATTTTGTGCGTAGTTAGGAGCTTGCGCCACCGTCAGGGGCGGAACTTTTTGCAACACCAGGTCGGCGCCGCTGGCTGAGATGCCAATTCCCAAGCCAAGCAAAAGGGTTAAAGCGCGCAAAAAAAAGTGCCGCCTAGCCGCCATACCCCCCATTAATAGCAACGTTATCCAATCCTCTCCCGCTATGACAAGAGAAAACTCCCGGTCAGGTTGCAGCTGGCCTCGATGACACCGAGCCGCCATCACCGATCCGCGGCGACAGAAGACGTTATGAGACTGACCGGTTGCGCGGAAATCTGGGAGAGTTGCGAACGCGATTATAAACCTGCGTACAACGACGTCGCTGCTCGATACCGCCGACTGCCAGTGTAAGCGTAATACGGCACGTATGAGTTATCCGCAATTTCGTTCATTCTCTGGGCAGTCCAATTGATTGTTGGATCGAGAACGTAGGTTGCAGATTCGGTTGTCCACTCAACCCAGGTGTGCGTCGAACGGCTGGTTGGGGCGCGTCTGCCTATAATCAGGCGCAAGTCCCGTGCGCCGTTCTCTCGCATTCGTTGGTAAAGCGCGACGGCCTTCCCCTTGCAATCTCCGGTTGGCTCGTGCGCCAGTTCACTCGGCGTTTTCCATTCCATGCAATAGCGATAGGGAATTGCGCGCAGCTCGCCGATCCAGTGGTTAACGAGAAGCAGCGATAAGTCTGTGTGCCGAGGCGGTACGGGTGTGCTCAGCACCGGCTGAATTCGGGCCATCTGGTGATCGTAAGGGGTCCTTTTGGCGGAGAATAGGAGCGAGTTGGCAAAACAATTGGCAACGGAAAGAGCGGAAAAGGCAGCAGCCCAAACAAGAATCCGTCTGGGGGGGAACAGACCGATACTTACTAAAACCATGGTAGTTATGGTTCATATCAGCACTGTCCATGCCATTGTATTTCGGCCGAGGCGGCCCTCTCGGTGTCGGGAATCCGCTACCGGTTACTGCTTTCGCGGTATGGCAAACCAGCTTGGTATCCAGCAATCTCTTGTTGCAACGCATTGGCAAGCGGGCTCTGCCGGTCTGTGAACGATAGGGCGAGTTGGCCCACTTCAACGGCGCGGCTGAATTGCCCTGCATTCGCATGGGCCGCTGCCAGCGTCCGAAGGATGACCGGATTGCTGCGACCAGATAACTCATTTGCTTCTTGCGCGAGCTCGAGCGCCTTTGCGCCATCTCGGAATCCCGCATCCGAATAGGTTGCGAATATCCAGGCCAGGTTATTCAGAGCGGGAACAGATCGCGGCGCTAGCTCCAATGTTTTTTCGTACTGCTCAACCGCCTTCGCGATTTCGCCCTTTTTAAGAAACGCAGCGGCGAGGTTAGTATGAGCGTCCGCGTGCTCAGGCTGTATGGATAACGCAGCCTGACAATGAAAGATTGCTTGGTCGATTTCACCCTTCTTTAGAAAGGCGCTGCTAAGATTGTAGTGCGCGGTAACGTAATACGGCCGTATTGCCAACGCTTTTTGGTAATGAACACTCGATTCGTCGATTAATCCCTTTTGGAAAAGAGCGTTGCCGAGAGCAACCTGGGCCTCTGGGTCATTGGGTTGAATCGTTACCGCTCTCTGGCAATGGAGGATTGCGGCGTCGATTTCCCCCTTTTGGAGAAGAGCGTTGCCAAGATTATAATCGGCGTCTGCAAAATCCGGGCTCATTTCCAGCGTTTTCCGGTAATGAGCAATCGCTTCGTCAATCTCGTTCTTCTGTGAAAGGACGATGCCCAAATTGTTATGAGCCATCCAGCAATCAGGGTTTCTGCCAATGGTGGTTCGCCAGAGCGCTTCGATGTCAGCGTACATCGTGCTTTGGCGCCAGGTAAGCATAGTAAGCACCGCAAGAAGACAAATTCCTGCGCCGAAGATGAAATGACGACTCTCTTTGAACGCGGTAGCCAGAGTTGCGACACCGGCGGAAGCCAGCGCGATTGGACCGATGCTAGCCAGGTATTGGTAATGGTCCGCCACAAATGTGTAGCGAAACGTATAGAGCATTATGAAGCCGATTACCGGGCTGAGTGTCGCTACAAAAAATAAAGCTGCGAACTCGAGGCTGCGTCCCACATACTTTCTGGCGAAGGCTACTGCGGCGCATAATCCGCCTCCAGCCGCCAACCATGCATAATCTAACAGGTGCGTCGGTGAGACCGTCCATCGCGGATAAATAAATGTCAGATTCGAGGGCCAGAATAGTTTGCCAAGGTAAAACCAAACGGCGCGACTGGCGATGAGGATCCGTTCGATCGGACCGAGGGCAAAGAGCGGACCGCGCGTACCCTGATGGTATCGCTCCCACCACACCGTCAACAAACCCATGGCAATGCCCAGCACGATAAAAGGAACGACTTGCACCAGCCGTTCCTTCGTGATTGGCCTTTTCTGCAACCACAGAATTAAGAGCAATGCTGCTGGCAGGGTGCATGCCGTTGTCTTACTCAAAAGTGCCAGCGCATATAGAACCAAGGCAAGCAAGTAAAGACGCCAGCGCCGCCGCGTTTGTTGATCGAGAAATTCGACCCAGGTTAGAAGCGTCAGCAAAAAGAAAAATCCCATCAACACATTCTTGCATTCGGTGATCCATGCGACGGATTCGACTTGCACAGGATGAAGTGCGAAAATTGCGCCCGCCAGCCATGCGCCGGGCACTCTCAAACGCGCCAGCAACCGCCAGACCAACAGCGCGTTCGCAACATGGAGAAGGACATTGACTATGTGGTAGCCAAATGGGTTAAGACCCCACAATGCCCGTTCAATCCGAAACATCGTATAAACGAGGGGAAAATATTGTGAGGGCGACTCGAACGAAAACCAAATCCGTCGCAAGCCATCCGGCGCGGTCAGTAACTCGTTATTGGTGACGTAGGCATCATCGTCCCAAAGAAAGCCACCATGCCACGCCGGCCGGTAAGCCAAAATCGTAACAACCACGAGGAGGAGAAGGTAAAGGTAAACTCGCCACCGTGAAACAAATGGCCGTTGCGCAATTCCGTACCGCATTGGGTGTTAGAGAATAGCGATATCCATAAAACACGATCGTTCACATTTTCGGAGGCGAAGATAGTTCTACCCTGAAACGCGTTACAAACCAACGACGCCGAATTTACTCGACAGACAGCCAGGAGTACGAGTCCCTTTCGCTGTGGCGCGCGAGCTGATTTCCATAATTCTTCCCGTCTATAATGAGGCAGAGAATTTAACTGAGCTGCTCCCTGCCCTCAGTCAAACTCTCGACGCGCTCGGCCTGAATTATGAAATCGTTGTCGTGGACGATGGGAGCACCGATGAAACCGCGAGCACGCTTCGGGGGATGAACAATCTCCAACTTCGAGTCATACGCCTGCGCAGGAACTCGGGCCAGACCGCGGCGCTGATGGCAGGTATCCATTTTGCCCGTGGCGAAGTCTTGATTTCGATGGATGGAGATCTTCAGAACGATCCGGCGGACATTGCTCCACTTCTCGCGAAGCTCAACGAAGGCTTCGACGTCGTTTCCGGATGGAGAATGAACCGCCAGGACGCCCGGCTCCGCAGAAACTTGCTCAGCCGGATTGCCAACAAACTCATTTCCATCGTGTCGGGAGTGCACCTGCACGATTATGGATGTTCGTTAAAGGCATATCGCCGCGGCGCACTTGAGGGAGTGCACCTGTATGGAGAGATGCATCGCTTCATTCCGATTTATGCCTACTGGAACGGTGCCCGGGTGACAGAGGTGACGGTGAAACATCGTCCTCGGCATCGCGGCGTTTCCAAATATGGGCTGGAGCGAATTCCGAAAGTCATCCTTGATTTGCTGGTGGTTGTTTTTCTTCATCGCTTTGGTCAACGACCGATGTATGTCTTTGGAAGCGTCGGTCTGCTTAGTGTCGGTATCGGAGTCGTTGCGGGGGGCGCGGCCCTCTATTACAAATTTTTCGGCAACAAATCCTTTATCGAAACGCCGCTGCCGCTGCTATTCGTCATGGCCATGATTACAGGCGCGATGTGTTTTCTTTTGGGACTGCTGGCTGAGTTATTGGTGCGCACCTATTATGAATCGCAGAAGAAAACAACCTATACGATTTCGGCTATAAGCGCCGCCGAGCCGCCGGCTTCCCCTGAGCTCGGGTTACCCGATACGGCGGCGCATCGCCAGTAGGTTGACGGCGGTCTGCCGAACTATGTGTGGTATTTGTGGCTTCATTGGCGCCGGCTCGACGGACGGCCTCAGTCGAATGTCGGCGCTTCTTCGACACCGCGGGCCGGATGATTCCGGAACCTGGAGCTCCACTACACCTCCGATTCAGCTGGCCAGTCGACGTCTATCGGTTGTCGATCTTCCCGGCGGGCATCAGCCGATGGTGACGGTGGATGGTAAGCTGGTAATCGTTTTTAATGGCGAAATCTATAATCATTGCGAACTACGCGACGAACTGGAAAAACTCGGACACAAATTCCGGACGAACCACTCCGATACGGAAGTGCTTCTTCTGGGCTACAGCGAATGGGGAGTTGGATTGCCGGAGCATCTCAACGGCATGTGGGCATTCGCGCTTTACGATGTAGGCCGTGGCACACTTTTTTGCAGTCGCGATCGTTTCGGGGAAAAACCTTTTTACTACGCGCGGACGAAGGAAGCCTTTGTCTTCGCCTCTGAACTCACGTCGCTTGTTCAACATCCGAGTGTTTCCAAAAACGTTTCCGGTCGGGCACTGCAGAAGTATTTCGCATACGGATACATTCCATCACCATTGTCGATCTACGAAGGCGTGGTAAAGCTGCCGGCTGGTTGCTCGCTATCGGTTGATGTTCGCTCTCTCGAATGTCGCGTTGAGAAATATTGGGACCTCCTTCTTGAACCGTTTGCCACCATCCCGCGTAATCCGGAGGAGGAATGGGGCCAGCACATTCGCGAGCTGCTTGATCGCGCCATCAAACGGAGGCTGATCGCCGACGTGCCCGTGGGCGTGTTCCTCAGTGGCGGCATCGATTCATCGGCCGTAACAGCATTCGCATCGCGCCACATTAGTAACGGAAAACTGAAAACATTCAGTGTCGGCTTTCACGAGAAAACTTTCGATGAGACGAGATTTGGACGGCGGGTAAGTTGGCAGTTCAAAACGGATCATCAGATTGAGACGTTATCAATCGCCCGCGCTCGAGAAGTAATCAGCGATTGCCTGGACCGGCTGGATGAGCCGATGGGTGACAGTTCATTGCTGCCAACGTATCTGGTAAGCGGATTTGCCCGACGGCAGGTTACCGTTGCTCTGGGAGGCGACGGCGGAGATGAACTTTTTGCCGGATACGATCCATTTCTTGCGCTAAGGCGTGCTGAGCTCTACCGGAGGGTATTTTCGCGTCCTATTCACGCGGCTATAAAGGCGGTCTTCGACCGGTTGCCAGTTTCATATGCAAACATGGCGCTGGATTTCAAAATCAAGCGGGCGCTGCGCGGACTCGATTACGATCCGCGGCTGTGGCTTCCCATATGGATGGCCCCAATCGATATACCGTCGCTCGAGGAACTGTTCTCCAAGCCGGTCGATATCGAGGACCTCTATTCAGAAGCAATCGAACAATGGGAGGCATGTCCGCAGACGGATCTGGTGGATAAGACAATACAGTTTTACACGAAACTCTACCTCCAGGACGATATCTTGGTCAAAGTAGACCGTGCGAGCATGATGCACAGTCTCGAAGTCCGCGCGCCATTTTTGGATGTTGAACTGGTAAACTTCGTTCGCCGTATCCCGAGCGCCTACAAGTTTCGCAACGGCACGACCAAGTACATCTTAAAAAAGGCTCTCCAAGAGGTGTTGCCCAGGGAAATTCTGCATCGCAGGAAAAAAGGGTTCGGCGTGCCAGTCGGTGCCTGGTTCACAAAAAACGAACTAGCGGTTGCGCACTCAGCGCTCCCTTCCTTGCACGCCCATGTCATCGCGCGAAAACTGGCCGCTCATCGCGCCGCCAAATCTGATGGATCTGCCTTTCTTTGGAGCGTTTATGTTTTAGACAAGTGGGCGGCGGTAAATCAGGTGTCGTTTTGAATTTCATCACCAGGTGATCGATTTACGGCGACTTTCCAGCAGTGACAGACGAATGCTCAAGCTTTCTGCTTATTTTTGCGACATCCGCTGATGCGCATTTTGCTCGTTACTTACGAATATCCACCTGTCGGCGCCGGCGCCGCGACGGCTGGCCGAGCGATCGCGAAAGCTCTCATTGAACTCGGCCACCGCGTTATCATTCTAACGGGCAGATTCAAAGGGCTGCCCCCGCGCTACGAAGATCAAGGAATCATCATTCATCGCGTCCCCAGCCTTCGCCGCAGAATGGATCGAAGCAATGTGTTAGAAATGGCTTCTTTTCTCTCCACGGGTCTGATGTTTGTTCCCACGATCATTCGAACCCATCGGGTGGAAGGCGCCATCGTTTTCTTTTCCATGCCGTGCGGTCCAATTGGTCTCCTTGGCCGATGGATATGCGGAGTTCCGTACATTATTTCTCTGCGCGGCGGAGATGTCCCGGGGGCCGAACCCTCACTCACTTTTGTCCACCGTTTCCTGAGTCCCGTTCGCCGGATGGTCTTGAAAAACAGCATTGCGATCGTGGCCAACTCAAATGGATTACGAAAGATGGCGGAAACGGCAGACCGATTCCCCGTCCAAGTTATACCAAACGCTGTCGATACCGAGTTTTTTATTCACGCCCACTCAAAGCCGGCGCGAAACGGCAGTGTCTTACGAATTTTATTCGTTGGCCGTTTTCAGCAGCAAAAAAATCTTCCGTTTCTGTTCAGGCAAGTGGCGCAGCTTCCACCCAATACGTTTGAACTTCACCTCGTCGGGGACGGACCTGAGAAAGAGCGCCTTGAAGGACTAGCGCAGAAACTCGGCATCGCTTCTGCAATTAGGTGGCATGGGTGGCTGCCGCCTGCGGCACTCCTACCCGCCTATCAGTCAGCCGACTGTTTGGTGAACCCCTCACTTTATGAGGGGATGTCCAATGTTGTCCTTGAAGCTATGGCCTGCGGGCTGGCGGTTATCGCCAGCAGAGTCCCTGGCAACGACGAGCTCGTTCAGGAAGGTGAAACCGGATTTTTGTTCGACGTTCAAAAGCCGGATTCTCTGCTGAACGCTTTCGGGCAGCTTATGAATGATCGGGATTTGTGCGCCCGGCTGGGCGCGAACGCGCGCAACCGCGTCACAAAAAACTTCTCATGGAGCAACGTTGCGCAAGCTTACCTGGCACTTTTCCCGAGCAATTCCATGCCATCTTCCGCGGCCGACCCATCGTCCGGCCTTAGTTGACGCGCCGATAGTATTTCCGATTTCGGAACGAGTAGAGGTGGCGCTGATACAAGCCGGCGCCAAACATAGCAAACCTTCTGACCAGCGGAGGCACGAAACCTTTGGGCATTGCGTAAAACATGCGCCGCAACCAATCGACAAATCGGTGGGGCAATGGGTGGTCGACGGCGCTGTTCCCCTCTGCTTGTTTGGATTCCCAGAGTGTTGCGTAGTCACTTTGTTGTGGAGACGTGGTGAGAACTTCTTCAAGAGACCGGCGTTCCGCCTCGAGCAGTAGCATAACCGGGGAATTGTTCACCAATCCCACGCGGTATCGCGTTTCATCGGGATCTTTTACTGTGTAGAAGCGTTGGGTAGAACTGAGTTCCAGGCCCGGAAAAGGGTGATTCAGCAGCAGTAGGCGCTCTATGTGAAAGCCATTACAGTCTTTAAAGAGACGGAAGAACAGCTCAGGGCTGAATTGGTAAAAACCATGCCCGCAATGATTGTTGGCCACAGTAATTATGAAGAGTCGGCCGCCCGGGCGAACCATCTTCATGCAGTTGGCGATGGCGACGGGAAAATTGAAGATGTGCTCGATAGTCCCCGAATCGATCACGGCGTCGAACTTAGCTTCAAGTTCCGGCGGTATGGGGCGATTCATGTCGTGAATAACGGTAGCGCCCTGGTAATCCGAGTAATCCAAAACCTCCAACTGTTCAACGTTCAGCAGGCTTTTCAGAAACGCGTCGGCATAGCCGCCAGACTTTGTCTGGAGCGCCGAGTCAGACAGGTCGCGTCCGGCCAGGCGGTAAACCTTTCGAATCTCTGATGGAAGCAGATACAACTGCGTCCGGCCAAGCGTCAGAGTATTTTTGAAGCTGATTCCCCGGTCATAGGCGTCGAGGAGAAAGCGGACGGTGCTGCAAGCCAATCCCATAACGATCAATTCTCCATGGCCCTACAACTGAAGAAAAGGCATCAATTACAGGTTGATTGTAAATCTTGCTACAAGAGATGGGTCCACTGGCTGAGTCTCATCAAACCGCGGGATGAAAAATCCTCGCCATGATGAATGGTGTTTGTCCCAATGTCCCTCGTGAATCAGGCGACGCCCCAATTTGATTTCGGCGAAAATTGGAAATCCTTCAGCGGTTCGGCATTGACGGCGGATCGTGTTGAGCTTGCCCGAGCCGATTTTCGCGCTCTCCTGGAAGGAATCCCCTTGAAAGGTAGAACCTTTCTTGACATTGGCTTTGGTCAGGGACTCGCGCTTTGTCTTGCCGGGGAATGCGGCGCACACTGTTATGCCTGCGACATTAACCCGAAGTGTGTTGAGGCGTTTGTTTCAACCGCGAGATTTTTTCCTGACGTTGATGCTTTCTCGATTCCCTTGATCGTCGGCTCGGTTTTAGACGACGCAACTCTGGAAAAACTAGGACAAATTCCGCCGGTGAGGAAGGCAGGAGGATTCGACGTTGTCCACTCGTGGGGCGTGCTTCATCACACGGGCGCGATGAATGACGCCATCCAGCTCGCTGCTTCCCTAGTTCGCCAGGAGGGCCATCTCGTAATCGCCATTTATAATACCCACTGGACCAGTCCAATTTGGTATTTCATCAAGCGCGCCTTTGTCACGATGCCGGCGCTCATTCAGCGAATTTTCATTGCTCTGCTCCTTCCTCTTATCTTCATCGCCAAGGCCGTCGTCATGCGCCAAAATCCGCTTAAAAAGGAACGTGGAATGGATTTCTACCACGATGCGCTCGACTGGATAGGTGGCTACCCATATGAATACGCGACCGTCGAAGAGATTAAGGCGCTGCTCGCATCGCTCGGCTTTCAGCTGGAACGAACCATCCCCGCCGTGGTTCCAACCGGATGTAATCAATTTGTCTTTCGCCGGCAAAGAGTAACGACGGCCTAACGGATCGGGCGGAAAATTGGTGAAAGTCGTTTTCATTATTGATTCGCTGCGGCGACACGGCACGCAACGCTTCCTCGCTCACCTTGTTCGCGGGTTGCACGATCTCGGTTATGAACAGAGCGTGATAACGCTTAATAGCGCGTCCTTTCCGAACATAGAACAGGCGCTCTTTTCCGCTGGCTGTGCAATAACGCGTATCGGTAAATACTCCCTCTTGTTAGGCGGATTTGGCTGGTGGCGCCTGGTTGTTGCCCTGAAGCAATTAAAGCCCGAGGCGGTGATGACAATGCTGGATTTCGCCGACACCCTGGGACGTCCGGCTGCTCGGCTGGCCGGCTGCCGCGCATTAGTAACGTCGATTCGGGCCCGCAACCTGGCCAAGCCATCATGGCAACGCTGGTTCGATCGCAAAACAATTTCATGGGCAGATAAAGTAGTTTTTAACAGTCGACACATCGTTAGTTACGGTTGTCAAAACGAAGGGGTTCGTAACGAACAAGTAGTTGTCATTCCTAACGGCGTGGAAGATCTCCGCACCCGCACTGGTGCGTTGCGCAGTCAGTATCGGCAGCAACTTGGCCTTCCGCCGGAGACCCTTGTTCTCGGGTCGGTCGCACGACTTAATCGGCAAAAGAATTTAGCGCTCCTCCTGCGCGCGGCAAAGAAACTCCCCGCTAATTGGCCTTGGAGGATTTTGCTTATTGGTGATGGTCCCGAACGTGCGCGACTGCTCGCCCTGGGCCAGGGGCTCGGCCTTAGCGATCGGCTGATCTTGTTGGGGGAACGAGATGACGTGGAAGGATGGTTCGCGGCGATGGACGTATTTGTCCACACCTCGGATTTTGAAGGAATGCCGAATGCAGTCATGGAGGCTATGGCCATGGGGCTGCCGGTGGTTGCGTCGGCAGTAGATGGTACGCGTGAATTGATTGAAGACGGAATCAGCGGCTATCTGCTTCCGCCCGGCGATGTTAATGCCTTCGCGCAACGAATTCATGGACTCATCGAAGATCCAGAGGCAGCGCATCGACTGGGAGAACGGGCTCATCATGAGGTCTTGAAGCGTTTTGGCATGAGCCGCATGATTCAAGCTTACGATCATCTTTTTCGTTCGTTAGTCGCCCCCGAGAGCGCCTGAATGCCCACCGCAGCCAAATACGCAAAGGAAACGTTCTGGGCTATAGCTTCAAAGAGCGCCGCTTTTGTTTTTTACTACGCGCTCGTCTACTACCTCACCCGAAAAATGACGGTGGAAATGTGGGGCGATTGGTCCGCTTTTCTGGCTCTCCTTAACATCATCATTCTCACGGCCGACCAGGGGATCAATAGCGCCAGCAAACGTTACATCGTCGAAGCCCGGGACACCACTGACCTCGGCGGCGTGGTGCGCGTCACTTTCACCCTCCGTGTGCTGGCAAGCCTGCTCTACACGCTATTCATCGCGTTCTTGATCCATCCTTTGCTGACCTGGCTGCATCAACCCAACTACGTCGCCTTGATGCAGCACAGTCTGTGGCTCGTCGCTCTCTACGGGATCATGGAGTATTTCAAGAATCTATTCGAAGCCCTGCATCGCCTGCGCTTCACGTTTATCGTTAACGTGCTCGAACACGGCCTTAAACTGCTACTGGTAATTGTCCTCTTTCACGGCAGCGATCAGTTTACGGCAATCATTACCGCTTACACCATCGCGGTTGGAATTGCCCTCGCGGGTGGGCTTGTCGCGGCTCTTAGACTGATTCCGCGAATCTTCACTTCCTTGGCGCCCCGTGGCCTCATGCGCCAGGCGTATCTCTATAGTTTTCCGATCTTCCTTATGTCGATCGGCGGCTTCGCTGCGTTGGAAATCGATACCATCATGTTGAAGTACCTGCGAACGGCATACGACACAGGAATTTATTCCGCGGCGAAAAATATCGTCATGTTTCTGCCGCATATCAGCCTCGCCTTGAGCATGGGAATTGTCCCCGGTCTGTCGGTTTTTGATGCACACACAGCCTTAACCAAACGCCGGATCTATTATCAGGTTCTCGGCGGCATCGCAGGAATATACTTGTTGATCGGACTGGCCGTGGCCGCGTTCGCGATGTTTGGCTTAGGTCTTTTCTTTAACCCGGAATATCAAGCTGCATCCACGCCGCTGCTGGTATTGAGTCCATTTGTTGTGCTGACTGGCGTAAGCACTTATTGCGGAAATCTGCTTGATTACCGCGGTCTCGCCTGGACGCGCTCGATCAACTTCGGTTTAACCATCGTGGCCAACGTGCTATTAAACTGGTGGTTGATCCCGAAATGGGGGGCGGTCGGCGCTGCCGCAGCGTCCTCGATCGCGTTTGCGCCGTACTGCATTCTGAATCTCTGGCAGGCCCATCGCGCATTCAATGCAGGTGAATGAATCAGAAATAGTCTGCCATGCTGGCGCGCGAATGTGGGAAGCGTTCGACAAGATTAGTGTTCCTCGTCATTGGGCATTCTTTTGAAGACAAACTCATTGCATCCGGTAAATCCTTTCGTTGGGTGGCATCTGACTAAATTGAAACCAAGCTCGGAAAACGTTTGCTGAACATCTGTTGATGAGGCGTATTCGTAGGGATAGCCGCCCAACCAATCTCGAATGTCGTGAAGGAGATCCATTCCCCGCATCGTCAACGGACCATCACTATTTGATAGCGATCGGGCGCGAGCATAAAAAAACGGATAAAGAGCCAGCGCCATTCCTTCTTGCATGAAGCGCGGTAAATGATTGTAGCCGTACTTTACTGCTCGCCACAGGGGAGACGTCCAGTGCTTGTTATAGATGGAGATAATCAGAAAGCCGCCTGGTTTTACAAGCGCGGCAGCATTTCGAAAAGCTTTTGCCATATCGCCGGTGTGATGCAACACCCCCCAACTGTGAACTACGTCGAAACCCCCATTTTTTCTTTGCTCTCGGACAAAGTGCTCATCGAGAATCGAGACAATCGTAATTCTCGGAAGTGCTTGCGCGGGGAAGAACTGCTGCGTTCTCTCAAGGGCTTGTACACAGATTGGATCGACATCTATTCCATAAACATTGGCTCCAGCTTCCGCCGCCAGAAACAGCGAAAGCGCCTGTCCAAAGCCGATGTCCAGGAACTGCGCCCCCGGCAGCTCAATTCCGTGAGTAAGCGAATTGAACGCTTCTCGTGCTAAAGCAATCTTACTTTGGTCCAGCGCGAGCCTCGAGTAGGACAGCCAGTTCCTGCCAAAAGAGAATTTCATCACGTTTATTCTGTCCAGGACGTTGCGGCTTGAGAAAAGCTACCTCACCGGACTGATGTCGCCTGATCCAAAGGAGCGGCCGCCGCTGTCGACACATTCATAATTAAAAACCCGCCTCCGTCCGGGAGCGTCAGCATTTTTTCCGGCTTATCTGCCAGAAAGAGATCAACCGACTGGGTGGCGCCCGTACAAGTGCTCATACCGTAGTCGTCACAAACGATGAGGCCGCCTGCTTCCATTCGTGGATAGAAAAAGGCCAGGCTCTCACGCGTTGGGTCCGCCAGATCCACGTCGATGTGAACAAATGAAAACCTTCGATCTGCGACGTCGTGAAACCGCTCAGGTATCCAGCCAGGATGAAACCTAAGCTGGGCGAACCCGGAAAGCGCCTTTTGCACGTCATCAATCGCGCATTTCATGTCTCCTTTCGCCCAATGCACTCCGTCCGAGTCTGCGGGCTGTGAAAGCCCTTCGAAAGAATCGAAAAGATGGTGGGTCTTGATTCCTGCTCGCGACTGACGATTAGCGCAACAGATAAGGTAGGACGTGGCTCCGCGGAATACACCGCATTCCGCGGTGTCGCCCGGCACATGAGCTACCAACCGTAAGAGTTGATAGACCATCCATTTTCGATCGGTGTTGAGCACTTGCAACTCGCCGAAGCGATTGAGATATTCGGTGAACTCGTCATTTTTCCACCAGTCGAGCTGCGGCCACTTGAAGCGATACGATGGAACAAGAAGCTTTGCGGCCAACCGCAGTAATCGAAGACGCGGCGCCAATGCGCGATCTTCGAACAAGAGAGGCAGAAATCTTTTGGGTTGAATCATCTTCGGCGACTAGAGCCCGGAAGGTAATACTCCTTCTTTCTGCCCTCAATAGGCAAGCCACCGATCGGGCCTGTTTCCTTCGCCGGATCGAAGAGGATGTGATTGCAGCCCTCCGCCGGGCCGGCGATCATTGCCGGCACCCACTGAAAACTGAAATTGACTTATGATAAGATTTAGCAAGTGAGACTGGATTCACGGATTTCAAAGCGCTTGCCGGTACGCTCCGGCGGTTGGGCATTTCATACAAAGATCGCGGCGGGACTAATTGCGATGGGGCTTCTTGTTTATCCTGATTATATCTTTGGCTCGAAGACCTTGCTTTACACGGAATTTGGGAGCGATTCTCTTCACATCTTTTATCCTTTTTACATTCTTCTCTCGGACTATGTTCGCGACGTTGGAGTCCTGTCATGGTCGTTTCGGGTCGGGATGGGCCAGAACCTTTTTCCTTACCTTGGCAATCTTCTGTTAGCGCCCGTCGTCTGGTTACCTAAGGCGGCAATCGCCAAGGCCTTGGTTTATCAGAACCTCCTTTACGTCGTCGTCGCTGGAATGCTATTTGCGCGTTTTCTTGCTGATCGCGGTCTCAGCTTCGGGGGTTGTTTTCTAGGTGCTCTGTTGCTGTCTTTTTCCGCTTATATGTGCGCGGGAAGCTGTTGGTATTTCCACGTCTACGAAGTCGTCTGTTTCACCTTTCTTCTTCTTGCATCCGAACAAGCCGTCACTCGCGGTCGCTGGCTTTACCTCACAATGGCAGTTGTGGTTGTTGGGCTCCTCGGAAGTTTCCATCTCTATCTTTGTGCGTTGTTTCTCTGCTTCTATGTGCCTTTTCGGCTCATCGAACGATACTCACCGCAGCCATTGCTCCTGCTTCGAACGTGCGTCGTTCTTGCTTTGGTGGCACTTCTCGGTGTCGGCCTTGGTGCAATCTTAAGTATGGATAACTTTTATGCACTTCTGAACAGCCCCCGCGGTTCTGGGCTTACTTCGATGACTGGCAGGTTGTCTTCCGCGTCCGTGTTTGGACTCGATACAAACTACTTACTCTACGTCACCGAGGTGTTGAGGCCCTTCGCGAACGATATGATTGGAACGGAGGACGATTTCCGGGGATGGTATAATTACTTTGAGGCGCCGATGAGCTACTGCGGGCTGCTGTGCCTTTTAATTTTCCCCCAGGTATTTGTCGGTGCGACGCGGCGTCACCGGGCTCTTTACGCGTTTTTTTCAGGTGTCATCCTGGTACCGACAATATTCCCTTGGTTCCGGTATCTCTTCTGGGCGTTTCAAGGTGAATACTTTAGGGCATTTTCATTGTTCTCCATCTTCGGCATTGTCACGCTCAGCATGACCGCGTTCTCACGCTACATCGAAGGCGGACGTTTCAATTTTTGGATCCTCGCAGTGACCACGTTGATATTGGTGGGAATTCTGTATCTCCCATTCAGCGAACTGCAAACGGCGATAAACCGCACTCTGAGAGTTCCGGTCACAATCTTTCTACTCGTTTACACGGTTCTGCTCGCAACCGGTCAATTTCTGCGGAAGAAAAGGATCGTGGCTTGGATCATAATTGTTCTAAGTGCTATCGAACTCATCTACCTGGACCGAATAACGATCTCTGCACGCCATAGTATCACCAAAGAACAGTTGAATGAACGTGTCGGCTACAACGATGCGACGGTTGACGCGATCCAGGACATAAACTCGTGGGATCGCACGTTCTTCCGGATTACCAAGACGTGGGGTTCCAGTCCCAGTCACTCATTTCCCAGCCTCAACGATGCGATGGTATTCGGTTACTACGGCACTACTTCCCACAGCTCTTTCAACAACGTGAACTATACTAAATTTTTAATAGCTCTGGACGTCATGTCCTATGGAGACATCGACTCGACCACTCATTGGTCTTTGGGATTAGTGCAGTATCCATTGCTCTCGACTTTCGCATGCGAAAAATACGTGCTTACTCGTGATCCGGTGCGCTATCAGACGGAAGATTTTTACGAATTCATAAGACGCCATGATAATACTTACCTATTCCGCAATAAGCTATTTCTTCCATTGGGGCTGACCTTCAGCCGCTACCTGCCTGAATCTACGTTTCTGCAGTTGCCGACCTGGGCAAAGCCGCAGGCGTTGCTGCGCACAGTCGTGCTCCCGGACAAGGCCACGACGGATCAGAGCGGGTTGTCGCAGCTAACCCTTGACGAATTGAAACAGGAAATGTATGGAAGCGCTCTTCCAGATGTTATCACGGAACGTCGGAATAGTGCTTTTAATATCCGCTCGTTCAGTCAGACCCGGATCGATGGCTCGGTGCACCTAGACGCGAAAAGCATTATAGTGTTTCAGACCCCCTTCGATCCGGGTTGGCAGGCCCGCCAAGACGGCCGTGTGACACCGGTCCTTAAAGTGGATGTAGGTCTGCTCGGAGTAGCACTAGACGGCGGCGACCACAACGTAGAACTGTCTTACACGCCTCCCTTTCTTGCCAGTGCTACGATCGTAAGTCTCGCATCGCTTTCGATACTAATAGTGGGCCGCTGGCGCTGGCCACGGATCCGCTCACCCAAATGAGAGAAAGCCGACCGCGGTCCAAATGCATTTGACGCTTTGCCAGCAGCAATAACCGAAGCCGAACCGCCGGTACCGCTACCTTCAAACAACGACGGCAGGAAATCTTTTCCGCGCGATCATGTTTTCGAAAGAGATTCCGGCGAAGTGAAAGCGCCAAGTTTCACACCTTTCGCCTAGCGACCAACGAATGGCTAGACTAGCGTCGGCGGGCTTTAGAGAATTGGATGACTCATAAAAGATTCCGGCAAGTGAAATTCAGCTTACGGCTTCCTCGAGCGGAAAGCGCTCCCAAACTGCTGTCGGGCCGCCACCGTTTATTTCGCACGACCGTTGTAGTGCTCGCGTTGGCAGTGGTTTGGCTGCTCGTTTACCGAAATTTCATCTTCGGCGACAACACACTGCTTTATAAAGACGTCGGCATCGACTCAATTAATATCTCCTATCCGTACTATGTTCTGCTCTCAGACTATCTTCGCCACGTAGGGATTCCTTCCTGGTCTTTTCAGGTGGGGATGGGCCAGAGCCTCTTTCCTAATGTGGGCACGGTCTTGCTCACCCCGGTCGTCTGGTTGGCAAAGGGGGTAATCGCCAAAGCTCTTGTCTACCAGCACCTGCTTTACATCGTGATCGCCGGCATCATGTTCGCCCGTTTCCTTACTGGTTGCGGTCTCACCTTCGGAAGCTGTCTGCTCGGGGCCTTGCTGCTCTCTTTCTCCGCCTATATGTGCATGGGAAGCTGCTGGTATTTCCATGCCAACGAAGTCGTCTGCTTCAGTTTCCTCCTCTTCGCCACCGAGGAGGCGGTCGGGCGTGGGCATTGGTCCTACTTTGTCCTGGCAGTTGCCGTCGTTGGTTTGCTTGGTGCTTTTCACCTCTACCTTTGCGCGTTGCTACTATGTTTTTATGTACCTCTTCGGCTCGTCGATCGATATTCATGGCGGCCGTGGCCCATAGCGCGCGCATCTGTTTTGCTTGCAGCGGCGGCAGTTCTTGGCGTCGGACTTGGCGCGATTGTCGGCATCGACAACTTTTTCGCGCTCCTGAACAGCCCGCGCGGCTCCGGACCAACTTCCTTGGTGGGCCAATTATCCTCCAAGCCGATATTTGGTTTGGAGTCATCATTGCATTACATGACCGCGGTATTGCGGCCATTCGGAAACGATCTGATGGGAACCGGGAATGATTTTCGCGGATGGCAGAATTACTTGGAAGCGCCGATGACCTATTGCGGGCTTCTATGCCTTGTTATTTTTCCTCAGATATTTGTCGATAGCACGCTGCGTCAGCGAATTCTTTATGGATTGTTTTTTGGTGTCGTCCTTCTAGCAACGCTGTTTCCCTGGTTCAGGTATTTCTTGTGGGCTTTTCAAGGCGATTACTACAGGACGCTCTCCTTGTTTGCAGTCTTCGGCATTATCACACTTGGAATGACCGCTTTCTCGCGCTACAGCGAAGGGCATCCGTTCAATCTTTGGCTTCTCCTGTCGACGATCCTGGTGCTGATCGCAGTTCTCTTTTTGCCAATCAGGGAGTTTCAGGCGCGTATCACTCCTGCTCTTAAATGGGCGCCGACGATCTTTCTGGTGAGCTACGGAGTCCTCCTGCTAATTGGACAACTATTGAAGCAACAAAAGATCGTTGCCTGGATGATCATTGGTTTAGTTGCCATCGAGCTTCTGTACTTCGATCGAATCACCATCACCCGGCCGACCGTGACGAAGCAGGAACTGAAGGAGCGCGTCGGTTATAATGACGAGACGGTTGATGCTGTGCAGGACATCAACGCGAATGATAAAAGCTTCTTCCGCATCAGGAAAACCTGGGGGTCAGGCCCAGGCATGCGTGAGAGTCTCAACGACGCAATGGTTTTCGGATATTACGGGACATCCTCCTATAGTTCTTTCAACAACCTCAATTATATCAAGTTCTTAATGGCCGTAGGCGCCATCTTCGAATCCGATCTCGTTAACGATACACGATGGTCATATGGTTTACTGGAGTATCCGCTACTCTCGACTTTCGCCTGTGAAAAATATGTGCTCACCAACAATCCTGCCCCCTTCGAGAAGGAGCAGTATTACGAATTTGTTAAGCGCTACGGCAACGAATATCTCTTCCGCAATCAGTTGTTTCTCCCTTTTGGGCTGAGCTTCGGCTATTACATTACCGAAGATATGTTTCTGCAACTGCCCCAGTGGGCCAAGCCGCTAGCGCTGTTGCACGCAGCCGTACTTACCGACAAGGATGCCGCGGATGAACTGGGTCTTTCGCAGCTAACTATGGGCGACATAAAGTATCAGGCGATTGAAACCTCGCTTCCGGATATCGCCGCGAAGCGCCGTAGCACGGCTCTAAATATTCGCTCTTTCCGAGAGACGCGCATCGACGGTACGATTCAGCTCAATCAAAGAAGCGTGCTCGTATTGCAAACACCATTCGACCCAGGTTGGCAGGCGTTTGAAGATGGTCGAGCGGCGCAGGTCCTTAAAGCAGATCTCGGGTTGTTAGGCGTAGTCTTGGATGCAGGCCAACATACGGTGGAATTGCATTATCGTCCTCCATTCCTCTATGCCGGGGCGGCAGTGAGTTTCGTGTCCCTGTTGATATTTGCAGCAAGTCTATGGCGATGGCCACGAATTCGGTTATCTCAGTGAACGCTCAGCCTGTAAGTTCAGTCGTGGGAGCAGCTGCTACTCCCAACGCGATGGCGACAGACAAGATCGGTACCAACGACAAAGCCTTGCCCCTGACATGGTGGGTTTTGGTAGTTGTCATTTTTGGCTTGACGGTCGCAATCAGAATTCGACTTCTGGGAATCCCGCTCGAACGCGACGAAGGAGAATACGCTTATGGCGGTCAACTTCTCTTGCAGGGTATTCCGCCTTACAAATTAGCTTACAGCATGAAGTTTCCGGGAACTTACGTCGCCTACGCGATTACGATGTTTTTCTTCGGACAAACCATCACCGCAATCCATCTGGGGCTATTGCTCGTGAACAGCGCAACGAGCGCGCTTATCTTCTTTATTGGGAACCGACTGGTGAATTCTATCGTTGGAATTGCCGCCGCGGCCAGTTATGCACTTCTTTCCCTCAGTCCATCGGTGCTGGGGCTCGCTGCGCATGCAACTCATTTTGTCGTACTGCCTGTGCTCGGCGGCGCATTCCTATTAGTGAACCAGCAGAATCGATTAGGCGTGGGGCGGCCATTCGTCAGCGGTTTACTCATGGGGCTCGGACTTCTAATGAAGCAACCCGCATTGTTTTTCGTCGTCTTTGGCGCGACTTATCTTTTTCTCAGTGATGTTCGGGCCGGATTGGTCTTACGGAAAGTCATCCTGCGAAACCTAGGGTTCGCCGGAGGTGCGGTAACTCCGCTGGTAATTACTTTTCTTAGCCTCTGCTACGCCGGCGTGTTCGCCAAGTTTTGGTTTTGGACAGTCCACTACGCGCACCAGTACGGGACTCTTGTTTCGATTTCAGAGGCGCCCCACATCTTTGTTCAGAGTGCCAAAGGCGCGATCGGACCAAACTGGCCACTCTGGATAGTAGCTGGAGTTGGGTTACTTACCTGCCCTTTGAACAGGTCAACTCGCAGCAGCACCGGTTTCCTTTTTGGATTGTTCATTTCCTCAATATTGGCACTCTGCTCGGGCTTCTATTTTCGATCACATTACTTTATTCTACTTCTGCCTGCCGTCGCCCTATTCGCCGGCGTAGCAATCAACAACATTTCAAGCGTATTGCGCCGCCAGATTACTGCGGTTCGATTCTTCCCCCTCCTTTTACTGGCATCGTGCGCAGCCTTTCTTGTCTTTGCTCAGCGCGATCTTTTTTTTCTCCTTTCCCCGATTGAAGCCTCACACACGATCTACGCTGGAAACCCCTTTCCTGAGACGATCAAAGTTGCAGAATACGTCCGCGATCATACGGACCCTTCTGACACCATCGCGGTGGGAGGATCTGAACCTCAGATTTACTTTTACTCCCATCGTCATTCCGCGACCGGGTACATTTACACTTATCCGCTAATGGAGGCACAGACATATGCGCGCCAGATGCAAAGCGAGATGATTCATGAGATCGAATCGGCAGAGCCGAAATATCTGATTTCCATAACCAGCGATACCTCCTGGTTACATTCGCCTCGATCTGAAAACCTAATCTTCGAATGGGCTCAGCGGTACATCGCCGACAATTATGTTGCGGTCGGTTTCGTCAACATCATTGCCCCGGATCGAGTTGAATATTATTTTGACGACATCCCGCAACAGGTGCCGGAGCTGGGAGAGTTTATCTTGATTTACCAACGAAAACCCTGATTACCTTTTAGGGCGCAAATAATACGATTCCGCTGAATGTATTTTCGTTTTGCCAGCTAATGTTGTCGAGTTCGATAGGTAAGTCGCTCCCCGTGCCCAACAAGCGCGGCCCTATCGCCGACGCCAACAACATCAATAGATTTACGGCTGATAGGTACGTCCAACCGTCAAGGGAATGTCAAACCCCCTGAGCGATCTCAACCTGAGAAATGGCCCGTCATCGTAGAAACGTCGGTCAGTCGGGCAAATCCAGAGACGTTTGCCGGCGGGATCGCTCTCTAACGGGTCGCAGACAAGTGCCGTCTCGCTCGCAAACCGTTTTGGTTTACCTCTCGCTGGCCGCAATCACGTGGTTGGTCTTTGGTCAGACGGTGAGGCATGATTTTGTTAACTTCGATGACCATGTCTACGTTTACGATAACCCATTGGTCACAAGGGGTCTGACTATTAATGGAATAGTCGGTGCCTTTACCCATGCACACGCGCGGAACTGGCATCCCCTAACGACAATTTCACACATGCTGGATTGCCAGCTGTATGGATTAAACGCCGGGGGCCATCACTTTACGAATCTGGCATTGCATACCATCGCAGTGCTGTTGTTGTTTCGAGTGCTGCGGGTAACGACCGGAGCGCTTTGGCCAAGCGCCTTTGTGGCAGCGTTGTTTGCAATTCATCCTTTGCATGTTGAATCCGTGGCATGGGTGAGTGAGCGAAAAGATGTGCTCAGCGCCGTCTTTTTCATGCTTACGCTAGCGGCGTACGTTCGTTATGCGCGAGCACCTTCGCTTGGGCGCTATTTTATTGTCGCACTGATTTTCACGCTTGGCCTGATGTCCAAGCCAATGCTGGTAACAGTTCCGTTCGTTTTTCTACTTCTCGATTATTGGCCGCTGCGGCGGTTTGACAAGGTGCCGCTGCTGAAGTCTAGAGGCGGAATTGTTGGCTGGCTGAATCGAAGACCAAACTACCTGTTTCTGGAGAAGACGCCGGTATTGGTCCTTTCCGGGCTGTCTTGCCTGGTTACAATACGAGCGCAGGATTCGGCTACCGGATTACTGGAGCAGTTGCCTTTTACCTGGCGGCTGAACAACGCACTGCTTAGTTACATCGAGTACCTGCGGCAGACATTCTGGCCCACGCGATTGGCGGTTTTCTATCCTCATCCGAATAACGCACTGTCGATCTGGCAGATTACCTTGGCGACCACGTTTCTACTCGCTATTTCCGCAATGGCAATTCTCTTGCGAAAGAAGCGTCCTTACGTGCTCGCTGGATGGTTCTGGTATGTCGGCATGCTGGTGCCAGTCATCGGGATCGTTCAGATCGGCGAACAAGGACATGCCGACCGTTATACCTACCTGCCCCACATTGGCCTGTTTCTACTGATCGTCTGGACGGCAGCAGACTTCTCAACGGCCTGGCGTGTTCGGCGGGAGTATCTCTGGCTCGTGGCAACGGCAACCATCGCAATTTTAAGTTACGGCGCAGTTGTTCAGACTTCGTTCTGGAAGAATAGCGAAGGGCTTTGGAATCATACTCTCTCCGTAACCTCGAATAACGACTTCGCCCATAATAACCTTGGATTTCTTTATCTACGGCGCGGTGAACTGGACAAAGCCATTTCGCATTTCAAGACCGCGCTAAAAATTAGGTCGGGCAATAGTGAGACGCGCTACAACCTGGGGACGGCTCTCGTTCACACGAATCTGGCCAACGCTCTTGCTCGAGAAGGAAGACCAGAGGAGGCGGTCAGGCACTACGAGGAAGCAATAAAGCTGCGGCCTGATTATGGGGATGCCTATTACAACTTCGGTAGCATGCTCTTCCAACAAGGCCGAATCGACGATGCGATTGCGCAATGGCAGAAAACTCTGGCTACACAGCCTAATGATGCCGGGGCCCACACCAGTCTCGGGAATGCTTTTTTGCAAAAGGGCTGGCCGGACAAGGCGATTGCCCATTATCAAAAGGCACTGGAAATTGATCCGCGTGAAGTCAACGCTCGCAACAACATGGCGTGGGTGCTGGCCACGTCTTCCGATGCTTCAATTCGGAATGGAGCGATGGCAGTCAGTCTGGCCACACAGGCAGTAGAGATTTCCGGCGGCAAAGATGCGATTTTTTATCGGACGCTGGCTGCGTCTTACGGCGAGTGCGGCAAATTTGCTGACGCAATCGCTGCAGCCGAAAAAGGCCGGGAGATAGCAATCTCGCGCGGTGATTCCCATCTGGCGAGAACGCTGGAGAGAGACATTGCTCTTTATCGAGCAGATACTCCGCTTCACCAGGGGGCGCTCCACTAGAACAGCCACCGCTTCAATCGGCGGGCAGGTCCCCTCTGCGTAACTGAACCTACACCCTAAAGGCTCTCGGAAAGAACAGCGGAAAAACAAAACGGCCGGACCCTGTGAGAGGTCCGGCCGCTGTTTGAGTGTTTCGGCCTGCCTTAGAAGCGTTTCTTTAGTCCGACGTACCAGAACCGTCCTCTGACATCAGCCAGCGACTCGTCGTAATTGTTCTCGAACGCTCCAGCGACAAACGGCGGATCGGCATCGAACACGTTCTGCATTCCGAGCGTGATGGTTGTTCCGTTCAACCACGCGCGCCATCCGCACTCGCTATAAGTAGCCGTGCTGACAGGCATCACGTTCTTTTCCTTTCCGTCCTTCATCTTCACGTTTTTACCGCCGTCCTTGGATAAACCAGGCACTTCTTGCTGAGCGACTGGCGTCGGCATGTTAAACGTGTAGGAGGCGAGCAGATCAAGAGTCGTCCACTCCCGCACTTTGCGGTCAAAGCCCTCGAGCTGGTCGTCATTATATTGGCCAGTCCAGTGAACCGTGGCCCCGACATCCAAGCCATTCATCCAACTATCATGCGGACCATGATAGAATAGACTGGCGAAGGCTCGGTTACGCGGGAGCGAACTGGTCAGGGCGAACCCGGTCGGCACAAACTCACCGGCAATGCCAAACCGGTGCTGCTCGGGACTAACTTGCAACTCGAATCGCGACAACCAGGTTCCGTTCACAGTGTAAGTGAACTGACCAAAATCGCCGTGACCGAAGATCGAGGTATCCAGGATATAGATTACCTCGTAGTCGAGACCTTCCAAGACCGCGCCAGCAAGGTTTGCGTTTGGATCGATGACGAGCGTAACTGGGCCCAGTTCACCAGGGATTGCCGTAGGCGCGCGCTGGACGAGACCGGGGATATTATGCTCGATAATGAATTGCGCTCCGAGAATCGACGCAATCGATCGCATATCGATATGCCACCAATCGGCGCTTACCGTCAGGCCCTTGAGCCATTTCGGGCTGTAAACCAATCCGTAGGTCCATTCATAAGCGACTTCCGGGTGCAGGTTCGGGTTTCCAATTTGGCGCTCCTCGACCTGCACATCGGTCTGACTCGAGAATGGATCGGTAACCGCCGGGAAGCTCTGGGTTGACGCAGGCGAAATCTCGAACAACTGCGGAGCATGGAATCCTTCGCTGTAGCTCCCACGCAGCGTCAGCTCCTGATCAAACGGTTGCCAGCGAACCGAGAACTTCGGTCTCTGGGTGTTGTACTGCGAGTGCCCCGCACCTATGACTGAGGTCGCCGCCGTATTCTGCGAGTACCATTCCTCGCGCTCGGCCAGATCGAACTCCAGGCTGTAAGCGCCGGGGAAATTCCACGTTGGACTGGTTACGGGGATACGCACTTCCTGGTACATGCCCCAAACATCTCGATTTACTTTTGAGGCCTCCAGGTCGGTGGAGCCAATTGTGTTAAAGGTGGTATTTAGCGAGTCGGGATCGTCCCGGAAACGCTCTCCTCGATATTCGCCACCGAGCGCAAACGAGATCGGCCCGGCCGGAAGCTGGAACAGATCTCCGTTCAAAGCAACATAGGCCGAGGGCGTTTCAAATTCGGCGGTGTCATGCAGAGTAACATAGACTCTGGAGCGCGCCGCCTGGGTCTGTTGTTGCACTCCACTGAAGTTTAGGAACGGGTTAAAGGCCGTAGCCGGGTCCGTATCCAGGAGCGCTTCTCGCAAGCCGGGCGCGCTCACAACACCTTCCGAGAGATTTATCGCCTCGTCTCGGGAATAACGGAAACCCGCTTCCCAGTTCCAGGTTTTGAAGTAGTCACCAAATTCTCCCAGTTCGCCTTTAAGGCCGAAGTCAAACAGCATATCGTGTTTGGTGGTGGGGGAAACTCGGTTCCCAAATTCCAAACCGCGATACTTAACCCCGGTCGTCACCGGAATTCCGGCAAAAGGTGTGCCGGTGGGCAAAGTCGTGTCGCCGACGGTGAACGGATTAAATGCGTTTTGGGTCGGCACGCTGATGCCAGTTGAACTAAACCCAGTCCCTAACGCAGTGTGAAACGGATCGGGCGTAAAGGGAACGGGCGCCAGGGCCGCGTTAAAGAATGATCGAGTATACTTAAAGTCTGCAAACACGGTCAGGTACTTGTCGCAAAGATCGCGTGTGAACGAACCATAGAAGCTTTGACGATCGGCGTTTGGAATCGCTGGCGTGAGGGCCGCGAAATTGTATGCGAAAAAGTCCGAATTGTAGAAAGGGCCGTTATGGCCATCGAAAGTTATGGCCATCGAAAGGACGATGAATGTACTGGGGACTAGTCGCGGCATTTGGAGCGGAGTGCGGTGCTGGAGCGGCGATCGTCGGAATCAATATGAAGGTGTCTTGGCCACCGGGAGCTTCAGCCACAATTTTACCCGGGCTATTGCTGCTCCGTCCATCACCGCCTCCGAATGGGATTGCCTGCGCATTGCTAGTAAGGTTGCGGTCACGGCTGAAAATGGCTTGCCGATCGTAGGCATCGGCAATGATCAGGATGTCGGTTTTGTCATCTCCCGTGCCTGCAATCAACCACGCCTCGCTTTCGCGAGCATCATTGGAAGCTCCCAGGTTGGTGTTCCCAATCGTGCCTCCGATCTCGAGGCCGCGGAATTTGTGTTTCAAAATGATGTTGAACACACCCGCAATCGCGTCGGCTCCATAAATAGCCGAAGCGCCATCCTTCAGAATTTCGATGCGATCGATCATCGGGAATGGAATCAGGTTGATGTCCACGCCAATTCCATTTGCATTCGGCGCGACGCGTTTTCCATCCACCAGGACCAAGGTTTCCTTGGGCAGCAGGCCGCGAAGGTTGGGGATGATGCTACCGTCACCGCCATTGGCGATGTTTTGGTTTATCGTTCCGCCCGCCTCAATAGGCAGTTTGTTGAGCAAGTCGGTTTGGTTAACGACGCCCAACTTCTGAATGTCTTCTGTGCGGTAGGTGTCCACCGGAACTGGGCCGGTCTCTTCCGACGTCGGAATATTTGAGCCGGTGACAATGACACGCTCGGCCGTAGCTTCAGAAGCCGCTGCCGGTGCTCCCGGAGGCGGCGGAGGGTTCTGAGCAAATGTATTCGCTACGAAGAGAAGTGAGAATCCGACGCTTGCGACAGAGGCAAGACGAATGAATTCGATTTTAGTTCTTCGGTTTTTTTCGGTTAGTTTCTCCATGGTTTTGGCTAGGTTTAGGTTTAGGCATTATCAACATTTCAAGGGGTGACAAGTTTTTTTTTCACTTTTTTGAAATTTTTTTGAACGGCCCGCCGGGGCCATTTGTCTATGTTTGGTTCGTTGTTCTTGGTTGTTAGCAAGCTTTGGGCCTCTTTCCGGGCAGAAAGCTTTCATTACGCTTTTCACGCGAGGAGTCAGTGAAGGGGTCTTGGTCCGGAGCGCGTTTCTCGTTGAAAAACAGATTCATTTGCGTTCATCCAGGAGATCGAGCGTCCGTTGTCCAAGCCGGCGTGCCTTTCGCGGAGGCTTTTCGGCCAACCGTATTACTGCCGACTCCTGACCAATGGGTTTTTGATGTCGGCCACACTTCCCCCCAGTCAGCGCTACATGAGGTTGTTCGCATATCCTCCGCTGGCTACGGATCGCATATAGCCAGGCCGCCACCGCCAAAATCTCGACGATGCTGCGATGGCATTGCCCAACGCCAGACCCGCCATAAAGCTGGAAAGAATCAATGCAGCGGCCCAGACCGAATTTCCAAAGCTCAAACCGCTCAGCCGGAGCCAGAGGGCTTCGAAAATGAGCGCACTGATGCCTGACAGAAACAGAATACCCGAGAGGATCGCAGCACGCATCTTCGTCGTTTTATTCGTTATTCTATTAATGTATATAGAGGTTCGCCGGATTACGAACGCGAGCATCTAGCAAGTGCGCCCGAGGATGACCGCTTCGACGTTTTAACTTTCGCGATTCAGTGCGAGACCTGCGTGCTGTGCAGATGTTTGCCGTGGCGAAATAGTTCCGCGCATCGCCGCAAATTATCCGCCACGTCACTGTCGCCAGCGGCGTCCGCCATGCGCTCGCCCCGTTCGACGGCTTCGACCGCTTCAGTAAAGCGATTATTTTCGGCCAGCGCGGCTGCAAGAGTACGCAGCACGATCGGATTCTCGCCGCCCGATCGAATGGCGCGTTGCGCTAGTTTGATTGCTTCTTGGCCGTCGCGGAATTCAGCATCGGAAGCTGTGGCCAGGACCCAGGCGAGACTGCCAGCCGCATCGGCATTATCAGCATCGAAGGATAATGTTTGCCTCCATGCTGCAATGGCGCTGCTGAGTTCCCCTTTGTTGGCGAATAGCGCGCCGAGATAATTGCTCACCTGGATGTTGTCGGGTTGAATGCTCAGCGCTTTCTGAAAGTGCGCGATCGCGGGGTCGACCTTCCGCTCCTGTGCAAGCGCGATTGCCAACCCGTAATGCGCGGCCACGTTGCCGTCGCGCAAGCTGAGCGCGCGTTCATAATGCCAAATCGCTGCATCCATTTGGCCGCGCACAAGCAAGATTCCAGCTAGCCCAGCGTGTGCCACATCGCTGTCTGGCGTGATCGTCAACGCATGACTCCAGAGTGTTTCGGTGTCGCGCCAATGCGTGGTTTGTTTCCAGGATAAGATCGATAAGCCGCAAAGAACAATTGCGGCTGCGGCGCCGAGAACGATTTCTCGCTGTCGCCACGATTTCATCAGATCGCGAATCAACCAGACGAGCGCGATGTATAAACCGATTTCCGGAAGATACGTGTAACGGTCAGCGCGTCCCTGCAGGCCGACTTGAATGATGCCGATCACCGGAGTCAGCATCACGATGTACCAAAACCAGCCGACCAGGATGTAGGGATTTTTCCGGCGTCGGGCAAAAGCGATGACCGTGATAGCGACGAGAATTATTGCCGAGACAAGCAGATGCGAAATCGCCAAACGATTTTCGGGGTGAATATAAAATGGAACGAGATCGACCGGCCAAAACATATGCCAGATATAATCAAGGTAAGTGACGATTGCGTTCGTGATACGCCACTCGAGCGGCAAGTGCTCGGTTGAGCCGAGCGCAAAATTCTGCGCGAGCAACGTCGCCAGGCAGGAACCGATCGACAACGCGAACAGCGGAATTTTTTCCGCGAACAGCTTTGGGATTGTCAATCTTGAATCCCCAAATCGATTGAGCGGCCAGTAATCCAGAAACAGAAGGACAATGGGCAGCGTGACCAACATCGACTTTGACAACAAGCCGCACCCAAACAAAATCGACACCGTCACGTAACGACCGATCGCCGGCTCATGAACATATCGAACATAGGCGAGAAGCGTGAGCATAAAGAAAACTCCGCTGAGCACATCTTTGCGCTCCGCGATCCACGCGACTGATTCGACATGCAACGGATGGATCGCGAAAACGGCCGCGGCGAATGCGCTCGGCCAGAGCGCGCCCGTCATTTGCTGAAGCGCAAGAAACAGCAAAACCGCCCCGGCGCTGTGCAGCAACACATTGACAAAATGATGCCATCCAGGCTGGAGCCCGAAGAGCTGGCAGTCCAGCATGTGCGACATCGATGTGAGCGGGTGCCAGTTTTGCGAATGAACCTGCGTGAATGCCCAAAGAATGCCGTGCCAACTTAGTCCGGCGCGGATGTGTTGGTTCTCAACCACGTAAAGCAGGTCGTCGTAATTGACGAACTGATGGCCAAGCGTTTGCCCAAAAATCACCCAGGTGATTGCGACCAGAGCGGCGCAGATCGCGAACTTCAAATGGGGCTTGGAGTGCACCATTGCGGTTGAATTAAGATGCCCGCGAGGTCTGCGCAATGGAGGATCGGCTCTGGCTCGTGTCGGGTTAAAGGATTTCGACGCAGCGATGGTGCCATCCCCCGCCGGAGAGAAAGAAAATACCTTAGAGAATCGCAACGCGTATCGTCCCGTTTCTATTCTATATATACGTAGCCGGTTGGCGAACCCGAGCAGCCATCAAGTGCGCAACGGGAATTGTCTGTCTGTTGGGAATATTTGCGATTCCACACCTGTTCCGAAGATTTGGTCAACCGTTCTGGCACCATTGCTCGACGAAATTCGGGGATATTCGCGGGCGCAAATCGCAGAAACGGCAAATATGTTGCCAGATATCGTCAGGAGGCCGGTTCGGACCGTTCTTAAATCGCTGCGCCCATTGTGTATCACCAGCCGTCGATTTAACCGGCACCAGTCGTGAATAATCGGGCGGCGACACTCGCTTTTGCTTGACCCAAAATCGAATCACTCGGCAGTTAGAGCTGAGGCAGCACCATGTACGTCCCCGTCATCGAACCGCATCCCGCATTGCTCGGACCGTTCGCAATTCTTCTCCTCTCTATCGCAATCTTCCCGCTCATTCTGAAACAGCATTGGGAACGGCATTACCAAAAGTTGTGTGCGCTCCTGGCCGCGACCACCTCCGGCTATTACGTCTTCGCCCTCCACGGCGTCGCCCGCGTTCAGCATGCCGCGGCCGAATACGCGAGCTTCATTGTTGTGGTCGGCGCATTCTTTGTTGTTGCCGGCGCAATCCATTTGCACATCCCGCGACCCGCCTCGCCGCTTTCAAATGTCGCGTTCCTGTTCGGCGGAAGCATCCTCGCAAATTTTATCGGTACCATTGGCGCATCGATGCTTCTGCTCCGCCCGTTTCTGCACATGAACCGCGGCCGTGGCAGCGCCATGCACGTCGCGTTTTTCATCTTCATCGTGGGCAATCTCGGCGGTGCGCTCCTGCCT
>WNGK01000669.1_pt1 | contig 35914 bp, 30 predicted proteins | sample 5400601 | NCBI WGS metagenome assembly WNGK01 (sample SAMN13153376, study PRJNA577476) | soil metagenome | isolation source: 60 cm soil or saprolite under Garry oak tree replicate 1 | place: USA:California | collected 2016-06-15 | reverse complement strand
AAGGCATGTGCTTTTCGGCGCTCTGCGATGTTGGCGGGCACCGCGGCAACAGCCATCTGTTTCAACACGAAAACGAACGAGTTTTCGTTATTGCCGTCAGACCTGGATGGCGCCACGGCGCCCGCCGTTGGCGAACCGAACTTCTTTGTGGATCTGTTCAGCAGCAATGCGCTTCATCTTTTCAGGTTCCACGTTGATTTCACTACACCAGCCAATTCGAAGTTTACCGGGCCCACCGCGATTGCGGTGACATCCTTTACCCAGGCCTGCGCCGCCACCGGTACGTGTATTCCGCAGACGGGAACCACTGATCAACTGGATTCTCTGGGTGATCGCCTGATGTTCCGGCTGGCCTATCGAAAATTCGCCAGTCATGAATCGCTGGTGGTCAACCATGCGGCAAAAACCAGTGTGGCGGCATCCGGAGTGCGTTGGTACGAGATCCGCAATCCCAATTCAACCCCCGTCGTGTTTCAGCAGGGCACGTTGACCAGTGGCGCTACCTCCCTGTGGCTGGGGAGCATCGCTATGGACAAGGTCGGGGACTTGGCGCTCGGATTCAGCGAGTCCAGCAGCACGATCCATCCCACCGTCGCGTTCACCGGCCGGACCCCGAGCGATCCCTTGGGTACGATGGAAGGCACGGAAAAGCTCGTGCCCTCTCAGCAGGCTCGCACGCCGGGCCCCGGGCCAGGCCAGAGGGGTAGTAGGTTCTCACTTCTGTGTCGCCAGCTGCCTCGCTCCATTGCCCCATACTCGGTTCACATTTAGACTTGTAATCCTCAAGGAGAAACCATGCTGATTGTCATGCAGGCGCATGCCACGGCGGAGGACATTCGCCGGGTTTGCGACAAAATTGAAGCGCTCGGATATCGCGCCCACTCCATCCCCGGCGCGGAGCGCACCGCCATCGGCATTACCGGAAACAAGGGCGAAATCGAACCCGGCACGCTGGACGAAATGGCGGGTGTACAAGAAGTTATCCGCGTGACTAAGCCGTACAAGCTGGTCAGCCGCGACATGAAGGAAGACAACACCGTCGTCTCCTTCCCCGGCACCGACGCGACATTCGGCGGACCGGGCCTCGCCATCATTGCCGGACCGTGTGCCATTGAAAGCCGCGAACAGGCGTTCGCCATTGCCGAGCGCGTGCATCGCGCCGGAGCCCAGTTCTTCCGTGGCGGCGCCTACAAACCCCGCACCTCTCCGTACTCGTTTCAGGGGCTCGAAGAAGAGGCGCTGAAAATCATGGCCGCGGTCCGCGATAAATTCGGATTGAAGATCGTTACCGAAGCCATTGACAACGAATCGCTGGAACTGGTCGAAGAGTATGCCGACGTAATCCAGATCGGCGCCCGCAATATGCAGAATTTTTCTTTATTGAAGCGTGCTGGCCGCGCCCGCAAGCCAGTGCTGTTGAAGCGCGGTATGTCGGCCACGCTGGAAGAATTTCTAATGGCCGCTGAATACGTGATGAGCGAAGGCAATTACAACGTCATCCTGTGCGAACGCGGCGTACGGACGTTTGCCGATCACACTCGCAACACATTAGACCTGAGCCTGATTCCCGCCGTGCAGCGCTTGAGCCATCTGCCGATTCTGGTTGATCCTAGCCACGGCACCGGCAAGCGCAACAAAGTCACTCCGCTCTCACGCGCGGCGGTCGCCGTCGGCGCCGACGGACTCATCATCGAGGTGCATCACGAGCCGGACAAAGCTTTGTCTGACGGCATGCAGTCGCTGTATCCCGACCAGTTTGATGAATTAATGGCGCAGGTCAGGCAGATTGCGCCGGTAGTGGGGAGGACGGTTTCGGGAATTGGGGAGCGGGCTGGGATCGATACTCGAACTGCAGTTCACAGTAGCGCCTTGCTGTAAAAGATGAACTGTCAAAGTCAAATTCGCATAACGGCTCTTGCGCTTACCGCAATGATCAGCGTTTCGGTACCCTTTCTTGCAGTAGGGCAGACCACGTCGTCAGATTCCCCCAGTGAGGGTGTTGCAAAGTTGGCAAGCCCGTCATCTTCGGCCAGTACTGCGAAGTATGTAATGGTGGCAGGGAGACTCGAGCGCGATGCCAAGGTGAAATATCCCAAGGATGCGCGGAAGAATAAAGTGCAAGGTACCGTCGTGCTGCGCGTCACGGTCGCCACGGACGGTAAGGTTAGAGAGATTACCACGGTAAGCGGTGATACGAGGCTCGTACCTGCCGCAAGGGAAGGAGTTTCGAAGAGGAAATATCAAGCCTTCACACATGATGGTCGCCCAATCGAGGCACAGATAACAACTATTGTGTATTTCGTGCCAACTGCAGCAGGCGACCAAGCCTTCGCTATAGACGATCTAGACAATGAGGATGGATACGTAAACGTATTCAGAGTCGGTCCTGGAATATCGGCCCCTCATGCGATTTACGTCCCCGATCCTGGCTACACCGAAGACGCTCGCCAGGCCAAATATCAGGGCACGTGCGTTCTCAGTCTTGTCGTGGGAGCGAACGGAAATACTCACAAGATCCGCGTTGTTCGCGCGCTTGGAATGGGTCTAGACCAAAATGCGGTTGAAGTGGTCAGGCGGTGGAGGTTTCAGCCCGCAACCCAAGATGGCGAGCCCGTAGCTGTGCTCGTCAATGTCGAGGTTGCGTTTCACCTCTATTAATCCGCATGACCTCACCTTCCACGGTCTTTCGGCCGTATTCCCGCCTCGTCAAAATCGCATTGCTTCACAAGCAAGTCGAGGTCCCGGAAAACAACGCCCTGCTCCGCTGTCTGCAATATCTTGCACCGGAGGCGATTTCCTACGGGCGCTTCTGCTGGAATGACAATTGCCAGTACTGCCGCGTGACTCACGATCTGGGCGATGGGTCGAAAGAGCGGGCTGCGCTGTCCTGCAAACTCATCGCTGAGGAGGGTATGCGGGTGAGGGAAGTCAGCCGCGAGATCAGTTATTGTTTGCGGGATTTAAGAACCAAACAAATAAGCACTGTCATTCCGAACCCGCCACAGGCGGGGGGGCAGGAACCTACTAATGCGACTATTCCGGCCGCCGCCCGCTGCTTGCCGTCGCCACTCCCAGCTTGCGCAGCCTATCTTTCGCCTGCAGCGCCTCGTTTGACCTGGGATACCGCTGCACTACATGTCGCAGAGCGGAAATGCCTGCGTCTTTCTGCCCGGACTCAATCAGAGCGAAACCTTTTTTCAGTTCCGCCGACGCGGCTTTAGTGCCATCAGGGAAACTCTGCAGCACCTGATCGTATCCCCTCACCGCCTGCGGGTAGTTCCCGGCCTTGAAGTCTGTCTCTGCCAGATAGAAGTATGCATTGCCCGCCAGATCAGTGTTGGGATAATTCTTTACGTAATCGCCGAACTCCTGCTTGGCCAGGTCGGTGTTGCCGCCGTTGTAGTCACGCAGGGCATTGTTGTAAAGAACATCCGGGGGCGGCACTGCCAGCTGCGCTTGCGTCTGCTGCACCTGCTGGCTGGTCTGGGATGCCAGCGTCTGCTGGGTAGCCTGCATGTCTTCAAGCTGCTTGGTCACTTTGCCGAGCCGCGCCTTTAGCTCGTCCAGGCTGTCGTTCAACGACTGCAACTGCCCGGAGAGTTGGTCCACGCGACCGCCGGTGTCGCTCTGCTGCTTCTGCAACGAGGTCTGAATGTTGCTAACGGCCGACGTGACCTTGATGATGCTGTCGGTGTTCTGTTCCATCAAGTTTTTGAGGACACCCATGCGCTCGTCGAGCGACTGCTTCAGGGTGGTGATTTGGTCGGAAAGCTGCTGTACCTGGGTTTGCAACTCCACCAGTTCGCGGTTGACGGCCCACGCCGGAGTCGTCCCAATCAGGCCCGCGGCCAAAATCACAAGACAGATGCGGTGGCAAATGGTTTTCATAGTTGTTCCGATCCCTCGAACCAGTTTCCAAAGTAAGATGCGAAAAATGGCTTTCAGGTAAGTCCAACAGAAGCAAAGCCACAGGTCAAGTTCACTGCGGTGCACCGGAATCACAAACGGAACAGCGTGAAGCCCGAGCTACTCGCCCATAACCTTCACGATAACCCGCTTGTCCCTTTGGCCATCGAATTCGGCGTAGAAAATCCGTTGCCAGGGGCCGAAATCGAGCCGTCCGGCGGTGATGGGGACAATGACTTCATGGTGAATGAGCAGCGCCTTCAGATGCGAGTCGCCATTGTCCTCGCCGGTGCCATGGTGTTTGTAGCCTTGGCGAAAAGGCGCGAGCTGCTCCAGCCACTGGTCAATGTCTTCGATCAGCCCGGATTCGTTGTCGTTCACATAAACCCCCGCTGTGATGTGCATGGCCGAGACCAGCACCATGCCATCCTTGACGCCGCTCTTGTGGACGATGGCCTCAACCTGCGGCGTGATGTGAATGTACTCGCGGTGCTTGCGAGTGTGGAACCTGAGGTACTCGGTGTGGAATTTCATGACGTAACGACTCTGAATTTCAGTGATCCTCTGTGCCCCCTGTGGTAGATGGTTTTTCCGGCCGCAGCAGTGGAAACAAAATCACATCGCGAATGGTATGCGAATCGGTCAGCAGCATGGCCAGCCGGTCAATTCCCACGCCCACGCCTCCCGCGGGCGGCATGCCGTAAGACAGAGCCCGGATGTAGTCCTCATCCATCTGGTGGGCTTCTTCGTCGCCGCGCTCACGTTCGCTTAGTTGCTGTTCGAAGCGGCGGCGTTGGTCTTCGGGATCGTTCAATTCGCTGAAGCCGTTGGAGATTTCCATTTGCCCGATGAAAATCTCCCACCGCTCGGTCCACTCCGGCTCGTCGGCCTTCTGCTTGGAGAGCGGTGAAATCGCAGTAGGGAACTCGTAAATAATCGTCGGCTGGGTCAGATGCTCTTCCACGGCCGCTTCAAAAAGCCCAGCAATTGTTTTACCCGCAGGCTCGTTCGGATCGTATGCCATGTGCGAATGCGACGAGTTGAAGCGCTCGACTAGTGCCTTCACAGAATCGTGCGAAGCAAAATCCGACAGAGCTGGTTTTGCGCCTGCGCCATCCGGCCAGTACTGAATAATCGCCTCCCTCATAGTCATGCGGCGCCAGTTTACCGCCGACCAATCCATCTCCGTGTCCCCCCATTTCGTTTTCGTCCCACCGGTCACATCTCTTGCAGTCTGGATAATCAGTTCCTGGGTCAGGTCCATCACGCCGCGGTAATTCGTGTATGCCTGATAAAACTCAAGCATGGTGAATTCGGGATTGTGGCGGGTCGAAATACCTTCATTGCGAAAGTTACGATTGATTTCATACACGCGGTCAAACCCGCCGACCACCAGGCGCTTCAGATAAAGCTCGGGCGCAATGCGCAGGTACAAATCCATGTCGAGCGTGTTGTGATGAGTGATGAACGGCTTAGCCACCGCGCCGCCGGCAATCGGCTGCATCATGGGAGTTTCTACTTCGAGGAATCCGCGCTCGCGGAGAAACTTCCGCATGGACTGCACCAGCTTGCCCCGCTTGAGGAAAACTTCGCGCACCTCCGGATTCATTACCAGATCCACATAGCGCTGGCGATAACGTAACTCCACATCAGTCAGGCCGTGCCATTTCTCGGGCAATGGCAACAGGTCTTTGGAGAGAAACGTGATGTTCTCGACGTGGACGCTTAGCTCTCCGGTCCGGGTGCGGAAAAGATATCCGCTGACTCCGATGTGATCGCCCAGGTCGAGCAGTCTGTAAAGTTCGAATCCCTTTTCGCCGACAGCATCTTTCTTCACGTAGATCTGCAGCCGCTGCCCGTCCTGTTGCAGATGTGCGAACCCGGCTTTTCCCATGAGACGAATGGCCATGATCCGCCCGGCCACGCGCACCTGTACTCGCGCCGCTTCAAGTTGCTCGCCGGTTTTTCCAGAATATTCGGAGAGAATCTGCGGGAGGGTGTGGGTAAAATCGTATTTGGTTGCGTACGCCTGCTGGCCGAGAGCCTCAATCTGCTTGAGTTTCTCCAGCCGCATTTTGTAGATGTTTTCGTCCAGTGCCAAGAGTGGGCCTTTTGCACGCGAAAGTAAGCTGCGATTATAGAGGAAGTGAAGAAATTGAATCGTTGAATCACTGTGGGATTGAATCATTGGAAAACGGTCAGAAAATGATTCAGTGATTCAATCCCCCGATGATTCAATGGCTCGATGTATCATTCTGACCGTGGAGTCCCTGACCATGACCACGACACCCCAACCTCAGCCCTCGGTCGCCGGTGAGACGTTCATCGCCAGCCGCTGGACTCGCGGAAACCTGATCTTTCCGACTCGTATTGTCGTCAGCCCGCTGCATGTCAGCCGGGTGAAGCCACACTTGTTCAGCAAGACAGAAGAAAGCATTGCCATTTCGCAGGTGGCTTCGGTAGAGATTGAGACCGGAATCATCTGGTCGCGAATCAGCATCGATTCGACCGGCGGCGCCGATCCCATCACCAGCCACGGCCACCGCAAGCGCGACGCTCTCCGCATCCGCGAACTGATTGAGAGTTACCAGGCGCGCAAGTGACTAGGTGCTGGGTTGTGTTCGCCGGGCAGTCATGGCTTCACTATGCCTTCTGAAAATCAAGAAAAGGATCCCGACAAGAAGAGTGCTTTCGTACAGATGGCCAACTACGCTCAACTAGCCATCGTTTTTCCCGCTGCGACTTTGATTGGCTGGCTGATCGGCAGCGCATTCGACCGCTGGCTGCACACTACATGGCTGTACATTGTGGGACTGATTCTGGGAATCATCGCCGGATTTGTAGAACTGATTCGTACCGCTGCCGCAAACAAATGACCCCGTCAGATCACGCCCCCGATGACGATTTCCACGCCCGAACAATGGAACGAATTCAGCGCATCATGATTATCATTGGCATCGCCGCTACTGTCACCGTGCAGGCGTATTTCGGTTGGCACATCAGTGTCGGCGTCCTGCTGGGATGCGTTATCGGCTACGTAAATTTCCACTGGTTGAAGTCGGTTGTGGCCGGAGTCGCGGAACTCACCGTGCAATCGGGAACTCCGGCATCCAGCCGCGGAATCGTGTATAGGTTTCTGCTCCGCTACTTTTTGATGGCCGCAGTTGGGTTTGTTATACTTACAGTTTCGCGCGAGAGCCTTTACGGTTTCTTTGCAGGTTTGCTGATGCCGGTAGCCGCACTGCTTTGCGAGGCGGCCTACGTGATGTGCAAAGTAGTCAGCAACCAGTGATCGTGGCCAATGGTCACATGTTTTTCCCTGACGTTAACGTAAATGCCCGAACAACTCTGGTTTACTCAGGTTCTGAACCACGCTTTTGCCGGCCCGGTGACCACGCTGCTGCGTGCGTTGCACGTCGAACCTCGGTATCCGCTGGCTCCGATTCCAAACCCAGTCGCGATGGAAGTGCTAGTTTTCAGTTTCCTAATCGCGACTTTCATCATACTACGCACTCGTCTTTCGGTGGAAAATCCGGGCGCCCTGCAGCACGCATTCGAGGGCATTCACGGATTCGTTGAAGACCAGAGCCGGGACGTCATCGGACATCACAGCGAGGGATTCACTCCGTTCTTGGTGGTTCTCGGGCTTTTCATTCTGATTTCGAACCTGTTGGGACTGATACCAGGACTGGAGTCCCCCACCGGCGTTCCTGTAGTTCCTTTAGGCTGTGCGGTTTGTGCTTTCCTCTATTACCACTGGCACGGATTCAGAAAGCAGGGAGTAGCGTACCTGAAGCAATTTTTGGGGCATCAGGATCCTAGTATGTCGATCTTCATGCGTATTCCGATCTCGTTTCTGATGTTGCTGATTGAACCTATAAGTCATTTGGCCCGTGTGGTCTCACTCACAGTCCGTCTTTACGGAAATATGTTCGCCGGCGATATGGTCATCTTGGTTTTTCTCTCACTGATTCCGATAGGTGTGCCCGTAGTCTTCATTGGACTTCACATGTTCGTCGCGCTGGTTCAGACGTACGTCTTTGTTTTGCTAACCACGGTCTACCTGGCGGGTGCGGTGGCAGAAGAGCATTAAGAAACTTGAAACACGGGTTTTTACCCGTTGAGCGTGAGGGCGTTTGTACGGTAACGTCAACCACCCACTGGCGGCAATTCATAGGAGGAAGAAAGAAATGCGTATTCTGAGCAAGGTGTTTATGACTTTATCAGCTCTCTGTTTTGCGATTCCTGCATTCGCGCAGGGCGGAGAAGCTGCCAATCCCACAAATTGGGTCGCTGCGGCTACCGGAATCGCGATGGCGATCGCCGCTGCCGGATGCGGACTTGGGCAGGGCCGGGCGGCGGCTGCGGCTACCGAAGGGATCGCACGAAATCCCTCGGCAAAAGCCGCTATTCAGGTCGCCCTGATTATCGGTCTCGCTTTTATTGAATCGCTGGCGATTTACACACTGCTGGTCATCTTCGTGAAAATGAAGTAGCCACGTTCGAGTAAATAGCCATGGCCTCTGCTCAGGGTGAGCAGAGGCTTTTATTCTTCGATCCGGAGCTCGTGTCAGTATCAGTTAGCAAGGAGCGACCTACGACCGGCGGTCGTATCTCCACTTACCGCTGCGGCCTTCTGGCGCGTGCTCCAGCGAGTCCATCAGAAGTTGCCGCAGGCGGTGGCGGCTTTCGAGGTCGGTATCCACGAATTCGAAGCCGACTTCGTTCACCCGGGCGCGGCGCAACAGTACTTGTGCGCGGACGTGCCGCATGCCGACTTGGATATCGAGTTCGGCCTCCGAGCCAATACGCAGCGTGTCGTCTTTTATTCCCATGCCCCCGCCCAGGCTTAATTCGCGCACTGAGAGCATGGATTTGCCCCACGAACTGCTAATGGTGGCGGGAACGGCTTTTCGCAGCACGATTCTTTCATAGCGCCGCTGCCGGACCCACGGACATGCGGGTGCAGAATCCAGCGGGCCGATGGCTAATTCTCCGGGTTCCAGTCCGCTTTCGGCCATGATCTGGGTGGCGTAGCGGGGATCAATTTTTGCCAGTGCCTGCGCCGCCGCGATGCGCAGTTCGCGATGGTGCTGCCACTTGAACATCTTCTTCGCTTCAAACAAACTTCGCAGCACCGGCACCGCGTCCGGTTCCCGCAATCTCCCTAAGGCCTCAATCGCTTTCAACTGAAGCAGAGCGGAGCGCCCCTGGGCCTCGCCGGCTGCGGCCATCACAATCAGTGGCGGCGCGGCAGTCCGGTCGCCGCTCATTCCAATCTCATCCAGCGCCTGCGGCACCACCGCAGGATCGAGAATTTCCAGGACTTCCAGTAGAGTCCGGCCGCGGTCCGAGGCCGCGCCGTAAGCAATCTGGCGGACGATCACGTCATGATAGAAGCGATTCCATTCCGGCAGCCGCAAAGGAAGCAGCTCCAGCAACCCGGGCACATCGAGGCGGCTCATCAGTCCCACGGACGAAACCGCCTGCCGCTGCGGTCCCGCCTTCAGCATTTCGCGTAGACAATCGTTCGCGGCCAAGCCCAGCTCTTGTACCAGTTCCACAATGCGGTCGCACTCTTCCCGCCGCATGGAGCGGAAGAAGCGCTCCGCCAGATGTTCCGTTGCGGCCCCGCAGTTACGGCGCAGCACTCCGACCAACTCCGGCGGTATGCGGGGTTCGCTTAATGCGGCCTCCACGAACTCCGGCAAGCGGCCCTCGACCCCAATGCGCGAGCGCAACTCCTTTGCCAGCGTTGGGCGGCGACTCGCCAGATATTCCATCGTTTCGCAGGCCTGAGCCACAGCGCGATATTGTTTTCGCTTATTAGCCTCTGAACCCAGCCGCACAAAGGCCGCGCCCAGCAGAGCCTCGATTTCCGGATCGGATTCTTTACCTAAAGCGTCGCCCAGCTTTTGCACAGTCTCGGCCAACAGGCTTCCTTCAACCACTGAAAACAGGTCCGCGAGATGGGTAAGTCCACCCGCGACACGGGCGCGGTACTCCGGATCCTTTGACGTGGCTTGTTGGGCATAACTATGCAGCACTGCTGACGCGGTTTCGCGGTCGCGCCGCTGCAGCAGCAATTCCACGTATTGCCGCACATTTCGTGCCGGCACGCATGCCGCATCCTCGGAGAGCAATGTCTTCTTCTTGCTGCTTTCCGGCAGCTCGGCCCAGAACATTCGGTCGAGTAGGTCGGCGTGCGATTCGACCAGCATACCCGCCTTGCTCATTTTGTCTTCTTGAACGGAAAGAAGCTTCCGCAAACTTGCTGTCTGCCGGCTCATCTCCTCGAGAAGTTGGTGGACCGCGTTCACCTTCAGATCACCAGTCTCGAAGCGCTCCAGGGCATAGCGAATGGCCATTTGCTCAGCGGCGCGCATCAGTACAGGCTTTTCAATCTTGTGGTGCTGGCCATAGGCTGAAAGTTCGTCAAGCATCTTCAACACGGTGTTGCGGATGTTCTCTTCCGAGTGGTGCAGTTCCAGTCCGATGAGTTCCGGTTTTGCTTCGGCCTGTGCACCCAGTTCACCGAAGCGGGTCAGCAGACGCAAGGCGCTGATGGTTTCTTTTTCGGTCAGAAGGAATGGGGTTTCCTTGGCGCGGGTGCCGATCGCATCCTGTTCGGGGAGCGTGAATGACATTTGGGCGTCCGCCGGAGAAACGCCGGGTCCGTGCGCTCCTTCCGCAGCAGCAATAAGCTGTACCAGCTTGGTGGGATCGTTGAGCCAGTCTTTGAACTCAGGATTCAAAGAATGAGATGCGATTTGTGCGGCCGCGCTCACGCCGGCGCTGTCGGACGCGATGAACTTAACTTCGTTGATGCGGATGCTGCCCTTGTTGTCCGGGAACGCCGCTTTGATGCGGCTGGAAAAGTCTTCCGCCTTCGACCCGCTGAAGGAAAACGCATGCACCAGATTCTCGAATTCCTCGACTGTGACCTGGTTCGAGAACTGAATGCTAGTCAACCCGGCCGCATTCAAAAGCTGAGCAAAGCCGCGCTCGGCATGTCCGGCTTCGAGTGGCAAGCCGTCGAGCAGCAGCCGGTCCTCGGCAACGCCGAGCACCACACTGCCCTTGCGCTTGGGAATGGCCTGCTGCAGCTCTTCCCATGCCACCTCAAACTGGACTTGGGTCCGTTTGTGGTCGAATCCATAGAGCCGGACGTACTTCACCAGAATGTTCAAGCTGTGGATGAAGGGCCGGGCAGACGCCTGCGTTCTCGCTTTGCTTGTGCCAGTAGTCGGAATAAGGCCACTCCCCAGAATTAACGCCTAGGTTAGCGTAAGCGGAAAGGCACCTCCGTGCATGTTACGGAGGTATTTGAACGGGGGAGAACAGGCTTCAAGGCAGCTTTAACTTATTGATTAATGGTTAGTTATCCATAGAGCCTTGGCCCATGCCGACAACCTTTCACGCCCGGACACCCTACTTTTGTGAAATCAGGAAATTGACTGTTGCGCTGCCGTTCGCCTCTACGCTAACAGTCTTCTCCCAGGTTCGGGGTTCGCTGAAGATTGGGCGCTGGATGCGCTTCTCCGTAAGCACATCAAACGAGCCTTCCTGGCGGACAATTCCCCAACCTTCGTGCCAGGCTATGATCTCGTATTTCCCGGGTGGAACCTGGGAAAGTTCGAATTTCCCCGCCTCGTCGGTTACAGCGTAATAGGGATGCGGCACCACCATCATTTCTGCGTTCATCCAAGTGTGCCCGCCATTGCACTTCAAACTCACCAGGCCAGCCACCGGCATGTCACGGGAAATCACTTTGTCAGGGAAAGGAAACGGCAGATTGTAAGTTGCCGCGCCTTCCATGTGGATGGTGTGCAACACCGCGTCCGAGCTCTTCATGTGCAGGGTGCCGCTGGCGGGCACCAGCAACACGTGGGGTTCATACCGGCAATGCTTCTGGTCGAGAAAACGGCGTCGCTCCGGCAGGTCCATGGGTTTGCCGCTAGAGATGTTCCTTAGAAACACCACCGTGTTTGCCACGCCATCCTGCGGGCCCACTACCAGGCGGTCCAGATCGCGGGTCTTGGCCGAATCGGGGTCACAAATCTGCTGGTCTTTAAAGATCGTCATTCTGGCCAGATGAGGCATCGGGCCCGACCACTTGACGGTCCCCGCGATCGTGCCTCCGTGGGCGACTGTAACTACCTGATAGCCCTGCCCAAGCCCAAGTGTAGAAAGCACTGGCAGAATTGCATTCAGAACCACGCGTCCAATCCACTTCAACATAAAACTCCCCTGCTTCAAGACGGAATTCGGCTCAGTACAGTCTACCTCCCTGGTTTCAATCCGCAAGTCACCGAGGTAATGCCAAAAAGTGAAGTTTCGGGCATGGACAATAGCCAACGGTCGAGCCGGCGGTCAGCCGTTCGTCCAGGCTTCAATCAGTCAGCGTTGGTGCCGGCCGGGGAAATCTGTCTGCCAGCCGGACTTCGCTTAAGCGCCCGCCAGCGGATACGATCCATGTAGAGATAGATGACCGGGGTGGTGAACAAGGTAAGCGCCTGACTGAGGATCAGCCCTCCACAGATGGTGATGCCCAGAGGTTGCCGCAGTTCCGATCCTGTGCCAGTGCCTAGGGCAAGCGGAAGTCCGCCCAGGAGTGCCGCCATGGTGGTCATCATGATAGGTCGGAACCGCAGCATGCAAGCCTCGAAGATGGCGTCTTCGGGCGACTTGCCTTCTCGACGCTCAGCATCGAGGGCGAAATCAATCATCATGATCGCGTTTTTCTTCACGATCCCGATCAGCAGAATGATTCCGATCAAGCCCATTACGTTCAGCTCGTTGTGAGTAAGAAGCAGCGCCAACAGCGCCCCAACGCCGGCCGAGGGCAAGGTCGAAAGAATGGTGATGGGATGAATAAAACTCTCGTACAAGATCCCGAGCACGATGTAAACCGTGAGCAACGCGGTTGCGATCAGGACCGGCTCGTTAGCCAGAGATTCCTGAAATGCCGCCGCCGTGCCCTGAAAGCTCGGATGAATAGAGGCCGGGAGTCCGATTTCACTCTCCGCTGTATTGATCGCCTTGGTGGCGTCTCCCAGCGAGACATTGGGCGCCAGATTGAACGAAATCGTAGCCGAGGGGAATTGGCCCTGGTGATTCACCGCCAGGGCTACGTTCGCCGGGCCAAAGTGCGCAATCGCGGACAACGGGACCATCTGGCCGTTTGAGGAGTGAACATAAACCGACTGCAGAGCGTCCGGGCTGGTCTGGTATTGCGGCGCAACTTCCATGACCACGTGGTACTGGTTCAACTGCCGGTAAATGGTTGAGACCTGGCGCTGGCCGAAGGCATCATAGAGGGCATTGTCGATGTCCTGCGGGGAAACGCCCAGCCGCGAGGCAGTGTCCCGATCTATGATCACCTGCGCGTCCAACCCACGGTTCTGCTGGTCAATATTGACATCGCGCAGCATGTCCCTCAACGTGCTCAGTTTTTTCAGCAGACGCGGGGCCCAAGTATTCAATTCATTCAGATCTTCGCCTTGCAGGGTGTACTGATATTGCGCCTGGCTCTGGCGGCCTCCGATGGTCAGGTCCTGAGCCGATTGCATGAATAGGGTCGCGCCCGGCACCCGCACCAATTTGGGACGCATTTCCGCAATGACCCGGTCGGCGGTTATTTTCCGCTCTTGCCCCTGAGGTTTCAGAGTGATGAACATGCGTCCCTGGTTCTTCGCCGTGTTTCCTCCCGCAAATCCGACGATGGTTTGCACATTGGAATCTTTCATCACGATGGCGACGAATTGTTGCATCTTTTCCTTCATTGCCGCGAAGGAGATGTCCTGGTCTGCCTGCACCGAACCGGTTAGGCGCCCGGTATCCTGCTGCGGAAAAAAACCGTTGGGAACAACTTTGTAGAGATAAATCGTCAGCAGCGCCGTGGCAATGGTGACCGCAAGGGTGAGCGGCTGATGCCGCAGCACCCAGCCCAGGCTCCTCCGGTAAATCTTTAGCGATCCGTCGAAGATGTTTTGTGAGAACTGAAACAGGCGGCCGTGCTTCTCTTCAGCGATTGGCTTCAGAATCTGTGCGCACATCATTGGGGTCGTCGTCAGCGACACCAGCAGCGAAACACCAATGGCCGCGCTCAGGGTCACGGCAAATTCCCGGAACAAGCGTCCGACCAGCCCGCCCATCATCAGGATGGGAATGAAAACCGCCACAAGAGACGTGCTCATTGAAAGCACAGTAAAACTGATTTCGCGCGCTCCACGGAAGGCCGCAGCTACCGGCGTCATACCCTGCTCGATGTAGCGGGTGATGTTTTCGAGCACGACGATCGCGTCATCCACTACGAAGCCGGTGGAGATCGCCAGCGCCATCAGCGACAAGTTGTCCAGGCTGTACCCAAAGACATACATCACGCCGAAAGTGCCGATGAGCGACAAAGGAACGGCAATCGTAGGGATGATAGTGGCGCGCACCGTGCGTAGAAAGGCGAACACCACCAGTATCACCAGAACTACCGAAATGATCAGGGTGATTTCGATGTCACGAACTGAAGCGCGAATTGTAGTGGTGCGGTCCATCACCACGTCAATGTGAATCGCCGGCGAGATGGAAGCCGAGAGTTGCGGCAACAGCGCACGAACGTTGTCCACCGTTTCGATAATGTTCGCGCCCGGCTGGCGAAAGATGATGATCAGCACCGCAGGTCGCCCCTGCGCCATGGCGGAGTTCGCTTGCATCTGATTCTTGTCCGGGGCGCTTCCCGCCAACCCTATGACCCGGGTGTCTTCGACCGAATCTTGAACCTCCGCTACGTCGCCGAGCCGCACCGGGGCGCCGTTCTGGTAGGAGACAATGAGCGACCGGTAACTGTCCGCAACTTTAATTTGATCGTTGTCGGTGATCGCCCAGGTGTTGATGGCATTGGCGAGAGCGCCCTTGGGCCGGTTCGCGTTCGCAGCTCCCAGGGCCGTCCGCACCGCGTCCAGTCCGACTCCCAGCTTGTTCAGTTGATTGGGATTCACTTCGGCGCGGACCGCGGGACGCGCCGCCCCGCCCACAAATGCCTGGCCGACTCCGCTGATCTGAGCCAATTTCTGCGAAAGTACAGAATCGGCTGCGTCATACATTTGCGGCAAGGTAATAGTGTCGGAAGTGAGGGAGAGAATCAGAATTGGTGCGTCCGCGGGATTCACTTTGCGGTAGGTGGGATTGCCGGGAATATAAGACGGCAACTGACTGCGCGCAGCATTAATCGCCGCCTGCACATCCCGTCCCGCAGCATCGATGTTGCGGTTCAAATCAAACTGCAGAGCAATGCTGGTTGAGCCGATCTGGCTGCTCGAAGTCATCTGGTTCACGCCAGCGATGCGTCCGAATTGACGCTCCAGAGGAGTTGCTACCGCGGAAGCCATAGTCTCCGGACTGGCCCCCGGTAGCGACGCGGACACCTGAATTACCGGGAATTCCACTTGCGGCAGCGGCGCCACCGGCAAGAACTGAAATGCCAAAATTCCCGCAAGCAGCAGGCCGATGGTCAGCAGGGAAGTGCCGACTGGACGCTTGATGAATGGAGACGAGACGCTCAACCTAATCTCCCGATGCCGGCTGTTCCTGGAAATGGCGGAAGCCAAACTGCTCGAAGCGCTGCGACAGACGGTCAAACCAGAGATAAATGACTGGAGTGGTGTACAAGGTCAGCAACTGGCTAAGTATCAGGCCGCCGACGATGGTGATGCCCAGCGGATGCCGAAGTTCTGAGCCCGTACCCCGCCCCAGCGCCAGCGGCAGCCCGGCGAACAGCGCGGCCATAGTAGTCATCATGATGGGACGAAAACGGAGCAGGGAAGCCTGATAGATGGCTTCCTCGGCAGGCTTGTGCTCCTCGCGCTCCGCCTCCAGTGCAAAGTCGATCATCATGATGGCGTTCTTCTTCACAATGCCGATCAATAGAATGATTCCGATCAGGCTCACCACCCCCAAATCATTGCCGGTGATGAGTAATGCAACCAGCGCGCCTACTCCGGCCGAAGGAAGCGTGGACAAGATAGTGATGGGGTGAATGTAGCTTTCGTAAAGCACACCCAGCACGATGTACACGGTCACGATCGCGGCCAGTATGAGCAAGGGTTCGCTCGAGAGCGAATTGCGGAACGCAGCCGCCGTTCCCTGAAAGCTGGTATGGATGTTGACCGGCATCTGGATTTCTTGCTCGGCGGCATCAATTGCTTTGGTCGCTTCACCCAGCGAAATTCCCGGAGCCAGGTTGAACGACAGAGTTACCACCGGGAACTGACCCTGATGATTAATGGATAAGGACGCGTTGGTTTGGTCGATGTGGCTGAAAGCTGAAAGGGGAACTTGCGTACCGGTACTTGACTTTACATAGATACTGTTGAGGGAATCGGGATTCTGCTGGAACTGGGGATCCGCCTCCAGAACTACGTGATATTGATTCAACTGAGTGTAGATGGTCGAGACCTGGCGCTGGCCGAAAGCGTCGTAGAGAGTGTTATCAATTGCAGCCGGCGAAACTCCCAGTCGCGATGCTGTGTCACGGTCAATCACCACGTCGGCACGCAGTCCGCCGTCCTGCTGATCGCTGGCAACGTCGCGCAGTTCCGTCGAAGTTCGCAGGCGGCCGAGCAGCTTCTGTGACCACGTTGAAAGTTCCTGCGCATCCACGTCTTCCATTGAATACTGGAACTGGGTGCGGCTCACGCGGTCTTCGACCGTCAGGTCCTGCACCGGCTGCATGTAGAGGGTAATTCCCTGGATCTGATCTGTAAGCTGCGGTTGCAGCCGGCGGATAATGTCCGAAGCCGTAGCGGTGCGATCACTTCGGGGCTTCAAGTTGATCTGGATGCGCCCGCTGTTCAGCGTGGGATTTGTTCCGTCGACGCCGATGAAGGAAGACAGACTGGCAACGTCCGGATCTTTCAGAATCACCTGCGCCAGTTGCTGCTGGCGCATCGACATCGCTTCAAAGGAAATATTCTGCGGCGCATCGGAAATGCCCATAATCACCCCAGTGTCCTGCACCGGAAAAAATCCCTTCGGCACCACGATGTATAGGAAGACCGTCAGTACCAGCGTGGAGGCAGTCACAATCAAGGTCGCCGTCTGATGCTGCAACACCCATTTCAGCGTGCGCCCGTAGTACTGGATGACACGGGTGTAAAAGTTTTCCGACCAGTGATAAAAACGCCCCTCGCGCGAATCTTTTCTGGCCTTCAGCAGCTTGGCACACATCATCGGCGTGAGGGTCAACGAAACGAAAGCGGAGACCAGGATGGTTACCGCCAAGGTGACAGCAAATTCCCGGAACAGCCTTCCCACGATATCGCCCATGAAAAGCAGCGGGATGAGGACCGCGATCAGAGACACGGTCAGCGAAACGATGGTGAAGCCAATCTGCCCTGCGCCTTTGAGCGCGGCATCGAGAGGCGAGTCACCGGCATCCAGAAAGCGGTCGATGTTTTCAATCATCACGATGGCGTCATCCACTACGAAGCCGGTGGAAATGGTCAGTGCCATCAGCGTCAGGTTGTTCAGGCTGTATCCCAGCAGATACATCACCCCGAAAGTGCCGACCAGCGACAGCGGGACAGCGACGCTGGGAATGACAGTGGCTCTCAGGTTTCTCAGGAAAAGAAAAATCACCATCACCACCAGAGCGATGGTGAGCATGAGTTCAAATTCGACGTCATTCACCGACGCGCGTATGGTCGTTGTCCGGTCGGTCAGGACAGTAACGTTTACGCCGGCGGGAAGTTGCAGTCTCTTGAGTAAGAGGTTGATCCGATCCACGACCGTGATGATATTGGCACCCGGCTGGCGCTGAATATTCACGATTACTGCGGGCGATATATTCCCCGCTTGCCCCATCCAGGCCGCCTGGTACTGGTTCTCCACCCCGTCGGTCACCGTCGCGATATCAGCCACGCGCACCGGTGCGCCGTTGTGATAAGCAATCACGATCGGGTTGTACTGCGCCCCAGCGAGAAGCTGGTCATTGGCGTCAATGGTGAATGACTGCCGGGGACCATCAAGCGTTCCCTTGGCTTGATCCACATTCGCAGCGGCGAGCGCCGTGCGAACGTCTTCCAGGCTCAGTCCGTAGGAGGCGAGCGCCGTAGGATTAGCCTGGACGCGGACCGCAGGTTTTTGACCGCCGCTAATCGAAACCAGCCCCACGCCAGTGACTTGAGAAATCTTCTGCGCCAGCGCCGAATCTGCGAGGTCTTCAACCTTCGAAAGCGGCAGTGTGCCGGAGGTAAGCGCCAAGGTCAGAATAGGCGCGTCCGCGGGATTCACCTTGCTGTAGATCGGAGGATTGGGCAAGTCCGTGGGAAGGTAAGTCCCTGAAGAGTTGATCGCCGCCTGCACTTCCTGCTCGGCGATGTCAATGTTCTGGTCAAGGTTGAACTGCAGCGTGATGATCGAGCTGCCCAGCGAACTGCTGGAGGTCATCTGGCTCAATCCCGGCACCTGTCCAAACTGCCTCTCCAACGGCGCCGTGACCGCCGATCCCATGACCGTCGGATCCGCCCCAGGATAGAACGTCATCACCTGAATCGTGGGATAGTCCACTTCCGGCAATGCGGAAACCGGAAGCTGCCGGTAAGCCACAATGCCCACCAGCAGAACGCCGACCATCATCAGCGACGTTGCGACCGGTCGAAGGATAAACAAGCTCGACGGATTCATTGTGAAGCAATTCCGGAGTTCGAAGTGCCCGAGTCAGACGCTTTTCGATTCCGTGGCCGCGCGTTGCCGGGACCTGGGTTATCTCTTGCAGGACTCCCTGGAGCCAGGTTGCCCGAACCGGTAGCACCAGGATTTGGATTGCCGGGACGGGCCGCGTTCTGAGCGCCGTTCGCTGCCGCTTGCTGGTGCGGTTCCACGTGACTGTTTTCCTGCAGCTTGTCTTGGCCGTCGGTGACCACTATCTCCCCGGGGGCAACTCCACTGGCAATTTGAGCAACGTTGCCTTGCGTCACCGCAAGGTTTACCGGTCTTACGGTTACCGTCTTGTCCGGCTTGACCAGATATACGTAGCTACCCTGCGGCCCGCGCTGCACAGCAGCAGCGGGAATCACGATGGCACTCTTTTTTGTTTCCAGCAGAAGATGGATGTTCACGAACTGGTTGGGCCAGAGTTCATTGCCTTGATTCTCAAAGACCGCCTTAAGGCGTCCAGTTCCCGTGGTCTGGTCAATTTGATTGTCAATGGTCAGGAGCTTGCCCGTGGCCAGTTTGGTTTGGTCATCGCGGCCGTAAGCATCCACCGGCAACGTTCTTTTCTGCATACGCTGCGCCACCGTTTGCAACTGGTCTTCGGGCAGGGTAAAGATGACAGTAATGGGTTGAAGCTGCGTGATCACCAATAAAGGATTTGCGTCCGTGGCATGTACCATATTTCCCGGATCCACCAGCCGCAAGCCGATGCGGCCGCTTTCCGGCGCAGTGATGTGACAGTAGGAAAGGTTGAGTCTTGCATTGTCCACCAGGGCCTGGTCATTGCGCACGGTTCCCTCGAGTTGGTCGGCGGTTGCCTTTTGCGTGTCCACCTGTTGTTGTGACACTGCGCCGGACTCTTGCAATAAGCTCTTGTAGCGTTCGTAGTTCAGTTGCGCGTCCCGGCGCGCAGCTTGGTCTTTGAATAATTGCGCCTGTGCCTCGTCCAGCAGCGCCTGGTATGGCCGGGGATCGATCACTGCCAGCAAATCGCCTTTCTTGACGAATTCGCCTTCGCGGAATTTCACGTTCTGCAGTTGACCGTCAACCCTGGTTTTTACGTTTACCGTGTAGTAGGCTTCGGCCGAACCCAGGCCGTTGAGGTAGATGGGCAAGTCCTGTTGCTGCACCGCTGCCACTGTGACCTGAATGGTCTGCGGCGTATTGGCCCGTGCGGTGGATGCTTTGTCGCTTGATGCGGTACACCCGACGAGGAAACTGATCACCGATAGCGACAAGGCGGCCGCCGCGCGCCGCCCGCGCGAAAGAGGAGCAGCTGGTTTTTCGTGGTCCGGCAAGCCGAAAGCATCCGTCATCTTTTGATCTCGCTCTCCGTTTAGCAGAAAACGCGCCACCCATCTTAGAACAATTCGGAACAGACCCTGGCCGCCATGAGGCAGGGTTCGTCCCCTCTTTGATGACCCCTCAACCCGATTTTCCTCAGACATTTACAAATATTTACCCAATTTGCTCAAAAGGGAGTCTCGCCGGCCACCTGGCGCCGACCGGCCTATCGGGGTATAGTGGTCGGCCAAAAACTCTGATGTCCAAATCAGCTTCCAATGCGGAAATTCGCGACCTGGAGACGCTCGCCGATCTCGATCTCGTTCTCCGCCTTGAAAAGGAAGTTTGGGGACTCGAGGATGCAGACGTCACCCCAATTACCTTGGCCGTCGCCCTGAAAGCGGCGGGCAGTATCTGGCTCGGCGCCTTTGATGCTGACCAACTGGTTGGCTTTGCCTTGGCGTTCCCCAGTCTGGAGCGGGACAGGGTTGGGTTTCATTCTCATATGCTGGCTGTGCGCGCGTCACATCGCGGACGCAACCTCGGCTACGAGTTGAAGCTTACGCAACGGCAGCGGGCCCTGGCCCTCGGCGTCAAAGAGATGACATGGACCTTCGATCCCTTGCGCAGCCGCAATGCCCACCTGAACTTCCACAGACTGGCCGCAGTCTGCGACAGCTACCGAGTTGATTTCTATGGGCCCCAGACCTCGAGTCCGCTGCACCGCAACGGCACCGACCGGCTTTGGGTCATGTGGCACCTGACGGATGCACGAGTGGAAGAGCGCCTAAAGGGAAAAAATGTTCGCGCCGAAGGTCTGGATGCCCTGGCTCATCTCGAGCCACTGGTACGCTTCAATGGCGATGGCCGGCCGGCGGAACTTGATCTTGCGAAGGCGCTGGCTCGCCAACGAATCGCGATCGAGATCCCGGGGGACATAGGCTCGATTGAGAGGGAAAGCCCCGACCGGGCGCGCGAGTGGAGGCTGGCCACCCGGAAAGGCTTTACCGCGTCGCTCAGGGCTGGATTTATCGTGAAGGAATACTGCCGCTCGATTCGAGGACAGCAGGGACCAGGCGCATATTTGCTGGAGCGTCCTTCATGAGCGGGTGTCCCGTTCTTGTCTCTCCGCTCTCGGGAGAGACAGAGCTGGGATTTCGCAGTCCTATAGTTTGCCAGCCTGCTGGAAAGCAGTGAATATCGAATGTACTCTTCCGACCCCATCATCCTCTACGACGGCGTTTGCGGATTGTGCAACCGCTTCGTCCAGTTCGTCTTGAAGCGCGATCACGAAGACCGCTTTCGCTTCGCCGCCCTGCAAAGCAAGTTCGCCCGCACCGTCCTCGAACGCCATGGGTTGAATCCCGATGTGCTGGACACGGTTTACCTGGTATTCGACTGCGGACTCCCCAGCGAGAGTCTTCTCTCTAGAAATGACGCCGCCACGGCAGTCCTTGAAGAGCTGGGTGGTTTCTGGCGATTCTGGGCGAGACTGCTGCATTGGTTGCCAAAAAGTTTTCGCGAATGGTACTACTGTCTAGTGGCCAGAAACCGCTATCGCTTCTTCGGAAAATACGAAACCTGCCCGCTCCCCAAAGAAAAAGACCGCCACAAGTTTCTTGGCGTAGAGTAATCGATCCGTTCGCGCGTCTAGTATCTGCTCTATGTGTAGAGCGGCACTGCTGGCATTTTTGCTCATCACGTCTGCTTTCGCGGCGGATGGGTGACCGTAACCAACCGTTGACGCCGGTCTAGTTCGTCCAGTTCTCCACCGATAATCCCGCAATTCGCTTAAACTTACGTTCGTTGTTGGTGGCAAGTATCAGACCGAGCGCCAGCGCGTGAGCACCGATCCACAGGTCGTTGTTGCCGATAGGCCGTCCCTGCTTTTCCAGTGCCATCCGGACTTCGCCGTAGGCTTGCGCTGCACTCGAACCAAGTTCCTCGACCGGGATGTCTTGAATCAACTCGTCAAGTTGGGCCAGGGCCTTTGTCCGCTGATTGCTCTTGCAGGCGCCGTAATAAAGCTCGCCGTGTGTGATTGCCGACATCACTACTTGCCCCGGCTTCAGCCGCTCGAAATGGGTCCTCACACCGGCGGGCTGGTGTTTCGCGATGTAAATGCAGATATTCGTGTCCAGCATGTAGTGGGCCTTCATAACTCTTCCCGTTCTTGCGGTGGCTGATCCTGTTGCCCCTCACCCATGAAGTCCTTCGGCATGGCTGCAAGCGCAGCAAAGGCCTTGCCCAGACTGCCCTTTCGCGCGCGCAGAACGACCTCAGGCCCCCGGCGGAAAATTTCCACCTCATCGACCTGAAACCGGAATTCCTTGGGCAATCTTACCGCCTGGCTATTGCCTGATTTGAAGATGCGGGCTGTGCTCATGATGCCTACCTCCGGCTAGGTAAGTATATACGTTAAGTATATACAAAGCAAATTTCGTTTTTTACCGCCGATTTCGGCTCTGATGCCGAGGAGCGCCCGGTTTGTGTACGCTCTGTGTGCCATTCCTCCAGACGCAGTAAAATGCCTTGCGACAACTTCAACCGAGGACCCCGATGGCAGACAAGGCGACCGTGCCCGCTTCCGATCCCCACATTGACTCCACGCTTCAGGAGCAACGCAGGTTTGAGTGTCCCGAGCACTTTCGCGAGCGGGCGCACATCAAGAGCGCCGAGGAGTACGAGCGCATCTACCGCGAGTCAGTTGAGCAGCCGGAGAAATTCTGGGCCCGCATCGCTGCCGAGCTGCACTGGTTCAAGAAGTGGGACAAAGTTCTGGAGTGGAACCATCCCTGGGCGAAGTGGTTTACCGGCGGACAGATCAACCTTTCCTATAACTGTCTAGACCGCCACGTCCTGACGTCGCGTAAGAATAAAGCGGCGCTCATTTGGGAGAGCGAGCCGGGCGAAGTCCGCACCGTGACTTATCAGCAACTGCATCGTGAGGTGCAGAAGTTCGCCAACGTCTTAAAGTCGCTGGGAGTGAAAAAAGGCGATCGAGTCGCGCTGTACATGGGCATGACGCCCGAGTTGGCGATAGCGATGCTTGCCTGCGCCCGCATCGGGGCTCCGCACACCGTTGTCTTTGGCGGGTTCTCATCCAACGCTCTGGTAGATCGCATTCACGATTCGCAGGCTACGGCGGTAATCACCCAGGACGGCGCGTATCGCCGCGGCGCCGAAGTCAAACTATTTCCCGCCGTGGAAGAAGCGCTGAAGACTTGTCCATCGGTGAAGAACGTAGTTGTGTACAAGCGCACCGGAACTGCGATCAACATGCAGACCGGCCGCGACCACTGGTGGCACGAATTGATGGCAAATGCCTCCGATGATTGTCCTGCCGAGCCGCTCGATGCCGAGCACCTGCTTTACATCCTCTACACCTCCGGCACTACCGGCAAGCCCAAAGGCGTAGTGCACACCACAGGCGGATATTCGGTGGGCACATATATCACCGCCAAGTGGGTTTTCGATCTTCACGAAGAAGATACATACTGGTGCACGGCCGACATCGGATGGGTAACCGGGCACAGCTACATCGTTTATGGCCCGCTGATGAACGGGGCCACCAGCCTGCTGTACGAAGGCGCGCCCAATTTTCCTGAGCCGGACCGTTTCTGGAGAATCATTGATCGCCACAAGGTGAATATCTTCTACACCGCGCCGACGGCGATTCGCACCTTCATTCGATGGGGAAACGAGTGGCCGAAAAAGCACAAACTCGACAGCCTGCGCCTGCTGGGCACCGTCGGCGAACCCATCAATCCCGAGGCCTGGATGTGGTATCGCGAGATCATCGGTCACAACCACTGCCCGATTGTGGATACCTGGTGGCAGACCGAGACTGGCCACATCATGATCGCGCCCCTACCTGGCGCAATCGCAACCAAGCCAGGTTCGGCGACCAAGCCCTTTCCCGGAGTTGTCCCCGAGATCGTGTCCGTGGACGGCGAGCCGGTTCCCGATGGCTCCGGCGGATTTCTGGTCCTGAAGCAGCCGTGGCCGGGAATGTTGCGCACCATCTACGGTGATCCGGACCGCTACGTGAAACAGTACTGGGCGCAAATTCCGCCGAAATACTTCACCGGCGACGGCGCGCGCAAAGACAAAGACGGATATTTCTGGGTGATGGGCCGAGTCGACGACGTGATCAACGTCAGCGGCCACCGCCTAAGCACTATGGAGGTCGAGTCCGCCCTGGTGGCGCACCCCGCTGTGGCCGAAGCCGCCGTGGTGGGACGGCCCGATGAAGTGAAGGGACAGGCCATTTCCGCGTTCGTCACCCTCGGAGGGGGCAGGGCTCCGACTCCTGAACTGAAAGAAGAGCTTCGCAAGTGGGTGGCGAAAGAAATCGGGTCACTCGCCAAGCCGGATGACATTCGTTTTACCGACTCCCTCCCCAAGACGCGCAGCGGAAAAATCATGCGCCGCCTGCTGCGCGAGCTGGCCACAAACGGGGAAGTGAAGGGCGATACTACGACGCTCGAAGACTTCAGTGTGATTGCGAAGTTGAAGGAGCAGGAAGAAGCATAGTCGGTTCGGATGTTCTTTGCGTCCTTTTGCGTATCTTTTGCGAGCTTTGCGTTTAAAGTCTCTTGTCCGCAGCCGTTCGCTCAATGATTGACCTGCAGCCCCTGGAAAGCGGGGTTCTTCTTCAGCCTCTCCGGAAAGCTGTTCTCGTACGGCGCCAGCGAAGGGCAAACCAGACGATGGAAGCCGAATTTCTCCATCTCCTTGCGCGCCTCTTCCGCCGTCCACCCTTCGACAGCCATACGATAGGCCGCAATCATCATGCCCGTGCGGTCATCTCCGTAGCGGCAATGTACGAACACTTTTTTCTCCGGGTTGTCCTTTAGCAGCTTCAGAAAACGTGCGAAGATTTCGTCTTTGGGAAACACGCAATGCCAGGGCAATTCCACAAATTGCATTCCCAGCTTGTTGACCTCTTTGCGCTCTTTGTCGCGGCCTGTTAGCCGGACGTCCACCACGATGTTGATGCCCATCTTGGCCAGTCCTTCCAATCCAGCCGGTTTTGGCTGGCCGCCACGATAAAGCGTCGGAGTGACCTCGCCAAAATTCCCCACGCCCACAAATGTCCGCCTTGGTCCGGGAGAATGTTCGGGCGAGTGTCCGGAGGCGGAGGCGGCTTGCGGTTGGGTGTGCGCTGGATTTGCATTTCCGCCCAGGGTGGTCGCCAGGATAGCTATCACCAAGCCCCGGGCAGTGTTCGAGTTTAGTTTCATAGAGCTCAGCAAAGAAAACTGACCCATCTTATCGGATGCAGCGCAATTCCGTTAGCTACGGCGATGCGCGAGAATCTGGAGGAGTCGGCTTTCATGCAGGCAGACTATTGTTGAAGTCCCACGGTTCCATGTCCCCAGTGTCCATTAGTACAAAGGCGCGCATTGCCTAAACGTAATCGGAATACGCCGGTATTGTGCAAGCTCTTCAAAGCGTCTAACAATAGGAACGTAAGCAAATCCCTCCCCGGAGTATTTGCCGTGAGAATTGAAAACAGAACTGCGATAGCATTGCCGCCGCCATTCAGCGGCTATCCTCAAGTGGGGAATTACCTCGGCGAGATAGCCATCGTGTTTCTCCCCAGGCTGGTTGAATTCGACAGCATTTGGGAACTCACCAATACCATCTGCGATCGCTACCTGGGACCGGTGGCGGCATAACCGGCGTTTCGCCTCCTCAGATCGCGGTCCATGCCTTCCCTCGGCATGGACCATTGTTTCGTTCCGCTCACACTCTTGGAGTGGCGGGCGGCGCGGCGGCGGGCGGTCCATGGTGCCCGCAACGGCCTGCCATGCCGGCACGGAACTTTTCGCGTTCCTCGGGAGTCATCTGCTGCCAGCGTTCCCGCCTGCGATGGCGCCATGGTGGGCCAAAATGCGGTCTTCCGCGGAACCCTCCGAGCAGAATCCGGCTCAGGACCAGCAGACCTAGCGCCTGCCAGTAGGTGATGGCATGCAATCCAAACAGGCTGGGCATCAGCCAGTTCCACAGCCGCAAGGTTACCAACGTGAAGACCGCAGCAGCGGTCAGCACGAGCAACACGATCTTGAAAACTCGCGCAATCCGTCTTCCTCTCATCTTCCTGTCCTCATCCTTCCGCTAAGTCGTCATAGATTTCCCGCAGCCGCCCTCGCAGATACAGCACTGCATAATGTTTGCGCGAAAGCAGCGTATTCATGTTTACTCCCGATTCCGCGGCCAGCTCCTTGAAGCTGCGGCCTTCGAATTCGTGAGCGACGAATACTTCCCGCTGTTCCTCAGGCAGTTCCTCAATCGCCTCCTCGATTTCTTCCAGCAACAAGCTTCGCGCATAAGCCGCGTCCGGCCCGGCATCCGGCGAGGGAAGCAGTTCTTCCAGCGAAAGCACTTCGGGGCTTTCCTCGACTTCAGCCAGATCGCCGGCCAGAATCGATTTCTTCTTTCGAAAGCGGTCCGTGATCCGGTTGCGGGCCACGCGAAACAGCCACGCCCCCACTTGCTCGATTGGCTTCATCAGCCGATACGCCTCGACCAGCTCATAGAAAACGTCTTGCAGGACGTCCTCAGCGTCGCCCGGGTCAGGCACACGCCGGCGGATGAACTTGCGCAGCCGCGACTGCTCCCGCTCGACCGCTGCCGAGATTCGCCGGTCTTGCTCGCGCGTCATCGCCTCGATGCTCAGCGCCGCGTTCATCTACTAGGAAAGACGAATGAGCGGCGGGAATATTGTAGGGAGGATCGGGAAATTGTGATGCCAGCAGGAATTGTCGGACAACAGCCTTTATTCACCCGCACCCACCATAACGATCGGCATAGTCGGAGTCGTCGAGCCTTGCTCCGGCTCAATCGTGATGGCGAAGGCCTTGGCCTCTACCCCGGTGGGGATCGGCGGATTAATCACCATGGCTCCGCCATGCCCATCCGGCTTAAACACCCCTGCAGGAATGGGTGCGCCTTGCGTCGGAATGATCCATAGCTCATAGGCTTTCTGCGCCGGCAGGGGAAGCAAATTGCTAGCTACGAAAATCAGCCCGCTGTTCTGGCGCGAGTAGATGGCCTTGCCTTCCGGCGGCGGCGCTTTCAAGCCCACCGGTATCACATCCACTCGCTTCGCGTCCTGCGCGGTTAGAATGTCTACGATGTGACGCGCTCGCTGCAGTTCAACTCTCTGTTGCTCGGAAAGCCCTTCCAAAGCCGCAAGGTTCGATTTCAGTTTAGTGTTTTGTTGCCACACAACCGCTGCCACCACAATCGTCGCCACCGCGGCAGCCCATCCGAAAGCCGCCCACCATTGTGGACGTGGGCTTCGACTCCCGACCTCGGCGTTCTGCAATCGAGGCTCTTTAGCAATGGCAGCCATCAATCGTGTTTGAGCCCGGGCCGGCGGCCTGGGTCCTGAGGCAGATAGCGCCAGTAGCGCCGCGTCTCCGCGCGATTGTTCCAACTCGCGGCGGCAGGAGGCACACTCCTCCAGATGCTTCTCCAGTGCTGTTCTGTCGTCACCTTCTAGGCAACCCAGAGCGTAGAGCGCTAGCTCTTCCGCGAATTGTGGGTGAACGCTCATTGTGCTTCTACTGCCTTGCGAAGCAGCATCAAGCCGCTGCGGATGCGGGTTTTGACCGTCCCCAGCGGCTCTCCGGTTTTCTCGGAAATTTCAGAATGACTGTAGCCCTCAAAGTATGCCAGCTCCAGCGAACTGCGCTGTGCCGCCGGCATTTCTTTCAGCACCGCCCGAACCTTCTCCATGGCGCGACCCCGGTCAGTCTCATCAGCTAGATCCGGCTCCACAGAAACGATTGACTCGCTGATTTCCGTTTGAGGCCGCCGCTTGCGCAAAACGTCCACTGCCCGGTTACGTGTGATCACAGCAAGCCAGGGCGCCAGGTTCCCCCGCCCCGAGTCGAACGATCCCGGCGTCCTCCACAACTGCATGAAGATTTCCTGCAATACGTCTTCCGCTGCCGCGGTGTCACCCAGCACTCGCAAAGCTACCGCATACACAACTGAGGAATAGCGCGCATATACCTGCGCCATGGCGTCCTGATTGCCGGAGCGTATGGCTGCAATCAGAGCTCCGTCATTCGGTTCCGGATTTCGCGTTGCCGAGGACAAACGCCGGATCTCTTTCGTTAGAGGTACGTTCTCACCGTCTGCGCGGATTGGGATTCACGCACCGGCAAGATAGCAGGACGGGTTACCGAGGTGCAAGGCCGGGCTTGACGGCCTTGGGAGACTTCCCGACACTCCATCTGTAGTTGATCTTGTTAAGTTGGATTCGGGTGAATAAGTCATAGCAGTTTGCCCGACCCGTTGCTTGCCACCGCTGTGGGGCATTGTCGGCTCGGCCGGGCTGGTGGCATAGCGCGGTCGTAATTCTGTGATTTGGCCCGGGGAGGTAGCGCTCCAGGAACATATAGCCTCCATTGGAAAACTCCAACTCGGTTACACGCAGACCATCCCAACGCACCTCGCGTCGGACCATAGCGCTGCTGGAATTGTCTCGAACGTCTCGGGCGACGAACTCCGTTAGAGTCCGCCCCTTCGCGTTTGCGTCGTGAACCTGCAAACGGGTTCCATCACGCCAGTCACCATCAATGTACTGTCCCGGAAGTAGTGTGGATGCTTGCCATCCTGGGGGTGACTGAAACTGGATGGCGTGTGAAGGAACACCCTCTTGTCCCCAAGCTAGAGTTGCGACCAAGAGGATCTGGATCGGCGTGTGATTCTTGTATCGCATGTCCTCTCTTCTTTCCCCAAGGAAGTCAAGAATGATTTTCGAGAACGTCCTTGGGGCAGCCTACGCCGTTGGCACTGATGCCACAAGCCAGCAGCTTCTGGCAGGGCACAGAGCCCAGGGTCCGCAAATTAGAGAACACCGCAATGCGAATTGAGCGAATGCTCAGATGGTGGTGCGACTCTTGAGTTCGACACGAACTTCATCGGAAAGAGGGCCTCGGTTTTTGGCAAGTTCTTGCAGCACTTCCACTGCTACCGAAGATTGATTCTTGCAGATCGCGTTCAATACGGCCCGCCGGATGCGACTGTCCAAATTTTCGGTACGGACCAGCCTGGCCAGGGCATACAACGCCTCGTCGTCATCAATGCAAGCCAGGACTTGAACTGCTTTTCTCGATGAGGCCAGGCCGCGGCTGCCGGCCCCGCTCACGAACTCCTCCAGACCAGTGATCGTCTTGACGTGTCTCATGAACGTCAGTTCATCTAGGGCACCATCCAGCACCTTCGGCGAGAGCTTGGAAAGGGAAGCCGCAAGCACCGGTGCCGCCCGCATGGTTCGGCTGTTGACCAGAGCTTTGAGCGCAGCCTGTTGCACTCGTTCGTCCGGATGTTCCAGAGCCGGGACGATATGGTCCGCCAAATCAGGATCCTTCAGTTCCGCCAGGATGCCGCAGATGTTCCTGACTACATACCAGCGCTCGTCTTTAAGATACGTGTAAGCGACTGCGATGCTGTCGTTTCCCATCTGGCCGACCAGGCGCACCAGGGCCAACCGGTTCCGGGCATCGGTTTCGTCTATCAGGCGATTGAATACGCTTTCGATACTGCCGGGAGCAGCGAATCGCAGCAGACGCGCGGCCATTTTGCCCCAGGCGGAATCATTCCGTTGCAGAATGAATAGCTCGATAACCCGCTCGATTGCTGCGCCGGGCAGCAGCCGCTCCAGGCCGATGCCACAACACTTCTTGTGTTTTTCCGGGTCTCTGTCAAAGGAAATCTCCAGCGAACTGCCGATCGCCAGAACGTCCTGGAAATCTTCAAAAGCAGAAATGGATTGCGCAAGAACCGTCAACGCGCTCGCCGCCAGAAGGTGAATGTACTCGGAGATATCCTCGCGCTGCAGGGTTCGCGCCAGGCGCTCTGCGGTCTTGGAGGCAAAGCCCACTTGCGCGAGAGGGACATTGCGAATTAACTCCGGCGCCCGGCTTAGCTCAACGTTATCAATTTTAACGCCCTCTTCATCCAGGAAGTCGAAGTAGTGACAGGCGAGTGCGGAAGCGCGGTCGACTTCCCGTTGGCTCATAAACTCTTTCGAAAGGTCCATCAGACGCCGGAACTCGATCTGGGAATAGTGCTTGGTTTCCATGAGCCGGGCATACTTCTTGCTGTTATTCAGCGAACTCCAGTGCAGTTCCTCACGAATCTTTTCCTGGACATGGGCCGGTACCGCAAATTCCTGAATGAACTTCGCGAGTTTCTGCGCCAGTCGGTCCGCCATGTGCGTGGCCTGCAGGCTGCGCGCCAGGACGCGCACTACCTCTTCCTCGATCAGGACTTTTTGGGATGTGCCCGAGGCGCCTCTCAGCTTTGTGCCCGCTAGCTGCAGAGCGGTGTCTTCGATGTATTCGGCAGCTAGTTGCTCGGGCGAAAGGCTGGTCAGTTCCTGACGCCGTTCCGCCGGAAAATGCTCGAGAATCTTGTCCACGCCGGTTGTGCGCAGGATGCGCGCCAGAGAAGCGTACGATTTTTGCGGGTTACCTTTTTCTTCGAGCAGCGAGCGCTGTACCGACGCCTCCACCAACTCCATGAAGCTGCCGCTCGAGCTCGAGTTCCAGGAACCTGTTTTGATGCGTCCTGCAAAACCGTCAAGTCCCGGCATGCCCCCAGGCCCGCCGCTGCCTTCGCCGGAATAGTCCCCCGGATGAACCAAGGAGCCGTGCCCAGATCCCGCAAAAGCGCCGCCACCCGCGGGAACACCCGGTCCGTTCCACGTTCCGCTGGACGGCTGCCTTGTCCCGTCCTCTCCCCGGGGCGCTCCGCCCTGGGGATTGGTTCCCTGCTCGGTGGATCCTCGCCCGACGCTCTCCCCATCCTTCAGAACCACCAGGCTCGACATTTCGATCGGCACCCCGTACCCGCTGCCATCCACCCCGCGCGCGGCGAAATCGGAGAGAACCTCAGCTCGCGTGGAAGGATCGAACCAGGCTGATTCCAGCAGAGCATCGATCGAATCCAGAAGGTCTCGTGGACCTTGTTCCCCGGTCATCTGTTTGGAAAGGATGTAGGCCTCGGAATCGCTCTCAATGATGGTATCTCCATGCTCATCTTTTTTTTGATTCCTCGCGGCCGGAAGAATGCGCGCGCCTTCTAATTCATTTTGCTCCAGGAACACCAGAATTCCGCCCGCGTCATCAATGGCCTTGCTAGGCGCTGCGAGTAGGCTGATGACCTTCTTATAGCGGCCCAGAGTGAGACCCGGTTCAAAGGTCACCGCGGCAATTCCGCGCTTGAAGAATTCGGTTTCCAGTTGCCGCAATGATGTGTCGGTAGTCAGCAGGTTGTTCAACATTACTTGGTTTTCAACGAAACCGAAGGTGAACTGGCCTGCCTCTTTGAGCAGAAGGTTCAAGAATTGAAAGCTCTGTTGGACCGGGCGCTCAACGCTCTTGTGTTCCACCGTGAACATGATTGCGGTCTTGATCGTCATGTGCAGGGAACGAGCAAAACGCAACCCCAGCGACTTGAGTTGTTGGCCATCTAGCATTGAAAAATCCTGCGCCTCTTCCGGTGCTGGAAAAAGATCCCTGTGGGAGTATGGAAGCTCGTGCGAGTTCGGGCAACATGACCATAGTTACTATCCTCCGGAGGAACTTAGGGGACGGCCCGTTGGGAGTGATTCGAAGGCGTAGCCGTTGTGGATGGTCCGGCGCGAAATTCCGTCGGGCCGCGACGAAAGCATTGATTGAAATGCTATGCGCCTACTGTCCGCTGGTCGTGGCCAGTTGTTTTTCTTGTGCAGTCATCTGGCGCCAGAGCACCTGGAGATCGGCTGAAATGCGGGAGTTCTGCGGCTCCTGATGCAGAGCGCGCGCGAACCAGCGGTAGGCCGCGGGCAAGTCTCGGCCTACGCAATGACCCGTAGCGTACATAGTTCCCAGAACTGTTTCAGCTTTTGCGTTGCCATGCGTGGCGGCTGTTCGAAGGCTGGATTCCGCGCGAGAGCAATTCTGCGGCAAACCGTTGCCGTAGAGATATCTTTCTCCGGCAAGTTCAAGGTCCGCATCCGGGGAAGTTGCCAGCACCGCGGGTTCCACCGTGGCCGATTTCGTGCGCACAGACGCCTGTTTTGTGCCGCGCGATTTTGCGGGAGCGCGAGGACGGGGAGCCGCCTTTGCTTTGGGGGTGGTTTCGGTAGCCGCAGCCGGAGGCGAGGCGGCGGAATTGTCCGGGGTTTGGCCTTCCGGTACGGGCGCCTCACTGGCCTTGCCCGACGAGGTGGTCTGCGTTTTCTGGTCTGCGGGGGCAGCCGGCACATCGCCGACTCCGGTCATTGGCTTGTCGGTCGTTTTGTCAGCTTGCGTTTCCTGGTTTCGCGAAGCACCATTTTGCGACGCTTCAGGAGACGGCGCCGTCGGCGCTTGCTGGCCGGATCTGCTGCCGCCAGTCAAGCCATTAAACGGATAGCCCTTATGCCGCCACTGCCAACCCAAAAAGCCGCCCGCGCCAACGAGCAAGAGCAAGAGCGCGATTGCTCCGGCGTGACTGCGCGCGGGCTCGTCTTCGTATAAGTAATTGAACTCGACCTTCGGATCTTCCGACAATCCCAGAAACGAGGGTCCGTGCACCTTGTCGCCATCCCCCTGGACTGGGGGAACGAGCGCCGAACGAACCTGCTGCTGGGTTGGGACTGGGGCTGACGGGGTGACCCGAATTGGGGCCGCTGGCGGAGTCACCTCACGCATCGGCGGCTGAGTCTCCGTCACCGGATGCGCTAACGACCCTCCGCACATTCCGCAAAAGCGGTACTCGGGACTGTTATCGTAGCCGCAGTGGGTGCAACGGACGTACATAGTCTCCAGCATATAGCAATACTCTGATGCCAGAAAGGCTGAGGGTGTTGGAAAGACAATTAGCGTTGTGAATCAACTGATTATGTAGGGGCACAGCCTGTCCTGAGCGAAGTCGAAGGATGCCCACACCTGCCCGTCGAGCCTCGCTTGACGCTTCTGCTGACAGCAAGCTGGCGTGCGCCGCCCCAGGCCGGGGAGCGCACCTGCTCCTACACGCTAAGTGAGAGGGGTCCTGCAAACTTTACACCCTGATTGCAGGCATGTTACCCTCAATAACATAACTGCGATTGAAAATTAGAAGGAGTGCATCAGGTTAGTGCTAGCCAGAGAGCAAAAGAAATCCCTCATTGATCAGTACGGCACGCATCCCACCGATACGGGCAGTCCAGAGGTTCAAATCGCTCTGTTGAGCGAACGCATTGGTCAATTGCAGGACCACTTCAAGGCGCACCTGAAAGATCATGGCTCACGCCGGGGTCTTCTCATGCTGGTCAGCAAGCGTCGCCGCTTGCTCGACTACCTCAAAAAATACGATTCCGAGCGCTACAAGACGGTTGTTCAAAGACTCGGCCTCCGCAAGTAGGAGACTGTTTCTTTTGGACTCTTTGTTCCCACGCCATCGGGACCGGGCTGTTGTGTGTCTGGCGGCCAATTGAGGCAAAAGCAGGTTGCGTTCCCATCCTCACTGGAGCAGTTTCTAGCCACTAGCTCCTAGCAATCCAGGCTAGTGACAGGCTTGCTAGAAGCTAGCAGCTAGAAGCTGGCAGCTAAATATTTGAGTGCTCTTCTACAAAGGAAAAAATAAATGAAACAAGAAATTTCTGTTGATCTCTCGGGTGGTAAACGGATTTCGTTCGAAACTGGAAAGCTGGCCAAGCAGGCCCACGGCTCCGTCGTGGTGCGAATCGGCGATAACGTCGTTCTGGCCACCGCGACCGCTAACCCCGACCCACGCGAGGGCATCGACTTTTTTCCGCTCACCGTTGACTACCGCGAGTACACCTACGCCGGCGGACGCATTCCCGGTGGCTTCATCAAGCGTGAAGGCCGTCCCAGTGAGCGCGAGATTCTAACCAGTCGGCAGATCGATCGTCCTGTCCGCCCGTTGTTTCAAGATGGCTTCCGCTGCGAAACTCAGGTGATTGCTCTAGTGCTTTCCGCCGATACCGAGAATGATCCTGACGTCGCCGGCATCAATGGCGCCTCCGCTGCACTCAGCATTTCTGATATTCCGTTCCTGGGCCCCATCGGTGCAGTGCGCGTCGGGCTGGTCAACGGCCAGTTCATCATTAATCCGACGTACAACGAAATGCGAGATAGCCTGCTGAACATCATGGTCGTGGGCACGTCCGACGGCATTGTGATGATCGAATCCAGCGCCAAAGAAGTGAAAGAAGAGACGGTGGTCGACGCGATCGAATTCGCTCACACCGAAATCAAGAAGATTTGCGCCGCGATTAATGAACTGCGCTCCAAAGCAGGCAAGCCCAAGCGCGAAGTCACGCCGCCGGAGTTCGATCAAGCGTATTACGACGGCCTGAAGTCAAAGGTCGGCGCCGATTTGACCGATCGCCTGGATACGCAGAAACATCCGAAGGCTGAGAGCTACAACTTGGTCCGGGAACTCAAAAAAGAATTGCAGGCTGCGATCCCGGAAGAAGACGAAGCAGCAAAGGCCAAGCTCAAGACTTACTACGAGACTCTGCGGGAGCGGATCTTCCGGGAGGCGGTGATCAAGCAGAAGCGCCGTCCCGATGGCCGCGCCTTCGATCAGATTCGCGATATCTGGATCGAGGTCGGCGTTCTGCCTCGAACTCACGGCTCCGCTATCTTCACTCGCGGCGAAACTCAGGCCCTAGTGACCACGACTCTCGGAACCAGTGACGACAAGCAGCGCTTGGAAGCGTTCGAAGGCGAAGCCAAGAAGCGCTTCATGCTTCACTATAACTTTCCGCCGTTTTCGGTTGGAGAAGTTGCCTTTCTACGGGGTGCTGGCCGCCGCGAAATTGGTCACGGAGCGCTGGCTGAGCGCGCTATTTCCGCCGTGCTTCCCACTGAGGAGCAGTGGCCCTACGCCATGCGCGTTGTCTCCGACATTCTGGAATCCAACGGTTCATCTTCGATGGCAACCGTCTGCGGCGCTGCTCTCTCGCTGATGGACGCCGGTGTTCCGCTGAAGGCCCCGGTCGCAGGTGTGGCTATGGGATTGGTCAAGGAAGGCGACGACTACGCTATCCTCACCGACATTGCCGGCGCTGAAGACCACTATGGCGACATGGACTTCAAAGTCGCGGGCACAAAGGACGGAATTACCGCGTTGCAGATGGATATCAAGGTCGGCGGCATCACCGCGCAGATCATGCGCGAGGCCCTCGCCCAGGCGCAACGCGGACGCCTGCACATCCTGGGCAAGATGTATGAAGTGATCACTACTCATCGCGAGAAGGTTTCCGCATATGCACCACGCATTTACACCCTGCAGATTCCGGTAGATAAAATTCGCGACGTGATTGGGCCCGGTGGCAAAATGATCCGTTCGATCATCGAGCAGACCGGCGTCAAAATCGACGTTGAAGATACCGGCAAGGTCAACGTTTCCTCGAACGATGAGGTTTCGGCCAACCGGGCGTTGCAGATTATCCGCGATCTCACCGCGACCGCCGAAGTAGGTAAGACCTATCTCGGCAAGGTCACCCGCTTGGCGGATTTCGGCGCATTTGTCGAAATCATTCCTGGGACCGAGGGCCTACTGCACATCAGCGAAGTCGCCGAGCATCGCATCAAGGATGTACGCGATGAATTAAAAGAAGGCGACCAGGTATTGGTGAAAGTGCTGGCCGTAGAAGGCAATCGCATCCGCCTCTCGCGCAAAGCCATTTTGAAAGAGCAGCGCGCGAAAATGGGTGGCGCGCCTCCTTCCGAGGGCGGTGACGGCGGTGAAGCCCGTGAAGAAAGAGGGCCGGTGGAATCCGTCGCGGTTGGCGCGCCAGTGGGCGGAGCAGGCCTGACCCTCGAAGGCGGAGCCGAGTTCGAAGAAGGCGATGAGCCCAACTTCAACCGCGTCGAGTCCTCGTCCCCGGCCCCCCGGCCGGAAGGTGACCGCGGCGGTGACCGTGGCGGACGCGGTGGCCGTCCCGGTGGCGGAGGCGGAGGTGGACGTCACCGTCGTCGTGACGGCGGGCGCGGTGGGCGCGGTGGCGGTCGCA
>WNGK01000640.1_pt1 | contig 35917 bp, 41 predicted proteins | sample 5400601 | NCBI WGS metagenome assembly WNGK01 (sample SAMN13153376, study PRJNA577476) | soil metagenome | isolation source: 60 cm soil or saprolite under Garry oak tree replicate 1 | place: USA:California | collected 2016-06-15 | reverse complement strand
AGAATCGTTGAGGGCCTTGAGTAATCCATCGCTGGTACTCATAAAATTCCTTTCTGGTTATGCGGATTATTTAAGAGACATCCCACACCCGGCCCGCGTACCGGGTTAGCTCGAACCCCTTTGTTTGAGCCATTACTTATATGTTATGGGTGGAATTGCGCCTATCCCTGGGGATAAACGCGGTAAAAAAGAAAACAAAGAATGCTTGCTACAGGGTAGAGTTTACCAGGTCTGTAGAAAGTTGTGTTGATGACAACTTGCTGTTATCAAAGCAAGTGAGAAGCGGAAATGCGCGAAAAGCAAAGGCACTTCACCCTGGCTGAGACCAGGTAGACAGAGGGGAAAGAAGTTCAGGGATAGCAAGTGGAGATGTGCGTGACACTACCCGTGCTCATTTTTTTGTAGGTGCTGCTCATAATTAGCTCTTGGATTTCGGGAAGGCTAGCTTCTATTCTCCAGATCAAATCTTCCCGGCGTTTATCCGACTTGTCGATAAAGACCTTTATACCGAGTATGCGCAAGAAGTCCCGTTTCTGTTGATAGGACAATTCTTGTCTGGCCTCTTTGACGGTCTTACACCAGGTAAGTATTTTTTCAGCCTCGGTAGCTAACCGCTCCATATCTACAATACCGGACTCGACCAGCGATTTTTCCTGTTGCTTGATCTGGAGGTTTACGTACTCGTCGCTTAGTAACCCTAGTATAACATCTCTAGCCGTCCCTTTCAAGGCAGGGTTGGCAATATCTTCAGTAAATTGGCCGATCTTTACTTCGGATTTAGCAATGCTACGCTCGATGGCTGCAATTTCGCGGAGGCTGGCGTTACTGTTGGTCGCTAAGTGGATGGCCCGCTCGATCAATGCTACCTCGTCCGCCAGCCGTACCATGTAACCCCAAACCAGCGTATCGATACTGCCCGAGTTGACCGTATTGCTATGACCGTTATCGCTACAGAAGTATATCGGCGCGTTTCTGCTACTCGAAGCATTCACGTGCATGTTACAAACGCAGATCTCGCACTTGATATATCCCGCCCGAAGGAGAAACCGTTCAGGCTCCTTACATTGCCGGGCGGCCTCTGCCCGATTGACGCCTAAGCGTTCCTGGTTCCGTGCAAACAGCTCCGGCTCGATGATCTTCGGGTAGGTACCAATGGGCAGGTCTACCGCCTCGAATGGCTTTTTCGCGTCTTTCTGGTGACGGGTGAACGCTTGGGCGTCCTTACCAGTGCGCCGGGGGTCTGATAGTATTTGGTGGATAGCGCCTCTCGTCCATTTGCGGGTAGCGTCTTTTTCTCCGATTGACCGCAGTAGCGCCCGTGGCCCTTTGCCTTTATCGAACTCTTCATGTATCCATCGGCATACGGCGGCCTGTGCTTCATGTATGACGCGATAATCCTTTTTCTGTTCGTCGTGCCATTCGTAGCCGTAGAGCGGCTTGGGGCCTTCTCTGGCTTCGCCCTGTTTTACCCTATTGATGCGTCCGGTCATAGTCCGATCCATGATTTTCTCGCGCTCCATTTCAGCGACAAACGAGAGTATCATCCGGGTAAACTTGCCCATTGGGGTATCGTCGATTGCCTCTTTGACGCAGTAGAGTGCAATCTTATGGTGCTCCATTTCCTCCATGAGGATCGCATTATGTACCTGGCTGCGGCTTAAGCGGTCAAGGGTGCGGATAACGACGCCCTGTATCTTGCCGTCGCGGTAGCGCTCGCGTATCAGACCGAGCTTCTCGCGCTCGCGGTACTGATAGCCGCTCCAGACTTCACGGTGTACCATACCGACGATATAGCCATGGAGTACGCAATACTCGCGCCCAGCGGCTTCTTGTTCGTCTAATGAGGTATTGTCTTCCTGGGGGTCAGTGGAAACACGGCAATAGATGTCAACGACGATAGCAGAGCGATGGACGATGAGGGGAGTTTCCTTTGCCATGACGGAAGTTGTCCTTTCTATAGCTATATGTCGGTCGGCGACGTATCGAGTGCTTTTTCTCGTTCGACTTCAGCCAGAATGTCTAATACCAGGCTCACTATTCGACCGGTAACGTCCGAAGTGGAGTCGTGTACACAGTAGAAGGCGGTGTCATGAGCCGCCATTTCTTGCAGCAGGATAATGAGATGCACATTGGAGCGGGACAACCGATCTAAGGCAGTCACTACGACACCTTGAGTTTGGCCGGAACGATAGCGCTTGCGCATGATAGTCAATAGTTCACGATTGCGGTACGTGGAACCAGACGCGTTTTCGCGGTATATAGTCCCCACTGTCAAGCCAAGCTGTTGACAGTAGGCTCGGCAGGCCAGTTCTTGTTTAGAAAAGTCCTCTTCGGCTGAGGCCTGAAGACGACAGTAAATGTCTACGATAGTGGCCAAGGTAGTTTCCCTTTCTGATTTGTGTTAGGCTGAGTTTCTTACGAAGCTATATACCACAGGTTTTTGCTCACCCTGAACTTTGGTAGGTGGCTCAGAGTGAGGCTTGACGTGAGTTGCTCGTTAGCGTATAGCCGCTTCAGGAGCGGCGTGAGAGCTATACGCAGCGTCGTGTATAACGGCTGTCGACAATTCACCAATTCGGCAGCCAAGACAATACTTGAAAACTTCCGGCGCGTTATTCCACTGCCGGTAGCCAAGCGCCCACTCATGGACTGAATCACTAAAGAGCCAGTCGGAAAAGATACGGCCTTCTGGTATGGCTTCTGTGTAGTGGTAGTTGCGACCCACCTGGTACCCTTTGGCAAAGTCTGGGTCGGTTAAGACTGCCAAAGTATCTGATGGCTGAGATAACCAACCGCCATGCACCATACCTATCTTGAAGCCGAGCATGGGGAACCAGCCGGACGAGCGGTCAACATACCAACCGTTCAAGATACCGCGTGCAATGTTGGTTATGAGGTAGGTGTCTTCAAAGGGTCCTTTAGTCTGAGCGTCACCGAACATTGACCACCAAACGCCGAGCGAATACCAGTTGGCAAAATCTACGTCTTCGATTTCTAAGAGGGACGGCACTACAAAATTACGACGCACTGTGATAGGCGTTGGCATAGCTCACCCCTTCTTGCAGGAATACCGGAGAAAAATACAACTCTCACATATATAATACAAGGAATTGATCGTAGTTGTCAAGAGTTAGTAGTAACTGATAACACTTGACCATGATTGACTGCTGACTGATAAACACGTATAATCTGGACATATTTTTTACCGGGGTGCAATTATGACCGATGATGAACTATTGCCGCTGCAAGAGGTAGCGAAGCGGTTATCTGTATCTGTGGAAACAGTGAGACGATATATTAAGCAGAAGAAAATGGCTGCTGTTCGGTTATCAGCTACCAATATGCGGGTACGCACAAGTGAGCTAGAGCGGTTCATTCGAGATCGGGGTACAGATCAGGACTAGAACTCAACCGGCACGCTATACCCCGGTGCGCTGGTAGCCATACCCTCGACAATAGACACCATGACAATAGAAAGCCCCTCTTGATCGGCTCTGGCTTGTACGCGATGCGGTTGCCCACGATCTAATGCGACCATCATGCCAGGATACGTCTCATGGTGTTCCTCTTCCCCTGCTGCACTCATCAGCCACAGGTCGAACGTGCCTGCTAAAAACAGCAGTGTATTACGAGTCGGGTGCGTATGGAAGACTTCGCCCTCGCCAGGCTGATAGCCCGAAACAATCGTGACGTGATCGGGACTATCTATGAGCACGCGGGTTCGTCCTTCATGGGTAGGGTCATTTGCTGAGGCTTGTATGTCTTCTATAATTTCTGGAAGATGAAAGACGGATCGCGAAGAAGCTTGACGCTCTAGCTCCGAGCGGGGACTATCTGGATAGCGATTCTTGTCAGCCACACACATCTCCTGTTGTAACTATAGTATTAAAGTTATAAGTAAGGTAAGTGTCAATAGAAAGTATGTTTGCTTTAAGCTGCGCTTTAGTGACGGTTCTATCCATCCTTGCCACTCCCCGTCTCTAAAAATTCAGCCACACTTTGCAGCACGGCGATCACCTCATCCTGCTCACCGACATGTTCCCAGGCTCGTGGTTTATCAGAGCGATATTTCAAGGCAATGCGAGCATTGATGCGGCCCATAAGCTCCACTTGAACGGCATGGTTTTGCTCATAGATCGCATCAGGGGAACTGGGGGAATCTCGTGAGTAGCTTCTCGCATAGATTTTAGTATTCTTCAGCAAGTAAAATCGTCATGACCCGGCGGCAGTCTGGGCTTAATGGGTCGTGCCAGTATTGCAGCTGCTGGTCATAGTAGTCGATTTTCCAATACGTCTTCTGCGCCTCCCAGCTAATCCGGCCCATATCGTGTTCACCATGCGGGTCAATGTCAGGGGGAAAGTCGTCATATACTCTCACCGCTTCGACTAAGCCGGGTACATCCGCCAAGCCGTGTACGCAGGGAGTGACGTACCAATCGCCGCCAGGACCAGCCCTACGGAAGGCGTCATTGACATGGGCGATCTGCGCTGCCCGCTCTTGGTTGTTGCCTAGCTGTTCACCCATTACCACCTCCTTTACTGCCACTTCCAACCGCTTACCAATGCCTGACCGACAAACATGGAGCGTATGGTACCGCACTAAGCTTTGGCCTGGTACGAAGGAATTATCGGCCCAAGCACCAAAAACCCAACGTCCGAGTGAGTAACTACTTCACTCGCACACCTATTTGCAAACGGTGTATTTGGTCATTAACCGTTGCTACATGTTGGTGGTATGGCAGGTGGCTCGCCGCCGGATGTATGCTAGGCTGCTGGTGGCAATTTGCTTGTCCAGTTGGCCTAACCCATTCATGTCGTGGTAGGCCGTTGTCTCGGCCTGGAACTCTTTGATGCCGCGATGGGTAGCATAGTCAGGTAGCTGCTCCGGCGAGGGGTGGTCTAATACAGAGCATGGCGTGCTTTATATTCCGAATTCTGTGGCGACCCCTTCAATATCTGCCCGGTCGCAGAATACACATGCCCACGCTCGTCAACCAATTTCACCATAGTCCGCATGTCTGGTTATACATGTTCTGCCTGCCTGGTCCTCCATAGCCTGCCTGCCGGGGGATCGGTATGCTGGGACACTATGCAACACGAAACGTTGCCTACGATTGACGAACTCAACTGGATGGACGACCTGTCGGGGGCGGCGTTGTACCGTATGGAAGTCCAGCGTATTTCCTACCTGAGCCGCGAACAGCAGGCAGATTATATTGGTCAAGCGCAGGCTGGTGATGCCAATGCGACCCATGCGCTGATTCTCAACTGCCTGAACTGGGCCATGCGCCGGGCCCGTGCGATCCACCGCGTCCGTGAACCGCAGCATACCGATGTCATGGATCTGGTCGGGACTGCCAACATGCGGATGCTCGAAGTTATGCCAAGTGCGTTGCAAGCAGACGATCCCATTTCCTACCTCATGACCGTTGCCTCCAATGCCATGCGATGGCAGGTTACCTATCGCGATTCGCTTGTTACACGGCAGCGCGACCAGCCGCTCGCGAATGCGCATCCCACGACGGTCAGTCTTGAGGACTGGGACGTGCCGATAGCGGAAGCCGCGCCCACTCAGCAAGATTATCAGTTCGTCTACGACGCGCTGAAGCAATGCAGCAGGCGGCATCAGATCGTACTTGAAGCCGCTTATGGGTTGCATGGCGGTAAGGCTATGAAAAATGAAGATATCGCGGCCATGCTGCACGTATCGAAGGGGACGGTGGAGAAATATTTGTGGCGAGCGAAGCGGAGACTAGCGGCAAAGCTGGGACCATATCTCACCGAACTGGGCTTGCAAGCCGGGTAGCGGTGCGGCGTGCAGTGTATGCCGTGCGCGACTGGCAGGCATGAAGTTATGTTCAGGCGCTGGGAAGGTGATTAGCTCGCGCCACCCGCAACCAGGTGGCCGAAGTGTATCTCGAGCTGAGTCGCACGGGGATAGCGGATGATATGATGTTCGCGCAGCCGTTTCAGGCCGAGAGCGGTACTCTCACGGGTCATACCTATCATATCCGCGAGCAGTTGGTGGCCGACCGGGAAGGAGACGCGCCGCCAACCGCCATAATGTTCGCTGGCATGGCGGACGGCGAGGAACGTTAAAACATGGGCTAGTTTACCCTGAGCGTCGGACTTGCCGAGGCTGCTTACGCGAATAAGCAGCTCATGCATTTCGCTGGCGGTATGTCGCATGAGGTAGGCAGCGAGCTTACAATCGGCGGCAACGCGCCGCTCAGCTTCGCTGTATGATACCGAATACACCTCGCAATCGGTAATCGCCCCGTAAAACCACTCATTCGTCTGCCCGGATGTTCCGAACGAGGTCAGCGGCATAATGCAGGGCGGCTTGAGAATGTGCAATACTTTCTCGTTGCCTTTCTGGTCGATATCATACATTTTGGCGACACCTTTGCGCAGGACATACAGATCGCTGATGCTGTCGCCGCCATACAGCAGCATCTGATTCTTCGGGTAGCGCTTGATACGCGCCCCACTGACTAATTTCCCTAATGGCGTGCCGAAACCTGAGCCAAAAAGCATAAACATAAGTATACAAACATGACGGTTACGCATATGATGAATCCTTCATTGAAGCCATGTGAAATACTTCACAAGGCGATTTGGGGGTATCAACTTCATCATTCGCGGGGTTGTGTGCTAGGCTGGTGGTATGGATGAAGTAACCAACGCCATCAACCATTTCAGTGCGCTTATGGAGGACCAAAACGCTAAGCTTGATGCGGTGCTTGAGGCTGTGGGTGATATGCAGAAAAAGGTCGCTGTGTTGCCGCGTATTGAGCAGCATTTAGAGGTGCTTGAGCAGGATATGCAAGTTGTTAAGGCGGCGGTAAAGGCGACTAACAATGATATGGCTGCGTTAGATCGTCGTGTGACACGGCTTGAAGCTGCGTAGGTTATGCAGGATAGTAGCAGGTGTTCCGAATGCGGGTGCGATCTGCAGGCCTTGGCGAAGGATTGTCCCGTGTCTGGCTTCGTTGCTGCCATTCAGTTTGTGCGGCGTGCAATGGGCAGGCAGGTATTCATATGCTGGCGTTGTGCTGACGAGCGGTATAAAGCTCGGCACTTGAAAGCTTGCTAGCGCAATACTGTTACACGGGCTGCTTGTCCGCTAACCAGTCTATATAGCCGCACGTGCTGCAATAGCTCATATATCGATAATTCAGCGGCCATGTTTTACCGCTTCCGTACAACCAGGCTAAGACTCTACCGCAGTGCATTGGTTCATAATAGTCTCATTCTAGCATCAAGTGGGGAATTGCGCCGGTAGCGTATGGTGCTGGCTGTCAGGTCGTACATTGTCCATTTTACGACGTAGGATAACAGGGGTAGCTAGCGACTGATGGTGAATGAGAGGCGTGTCAAGGGCAGCACGTCGTGGTAACCGCCCCTGTTATATAGTATGTTATGCCATAACGGCGCTTTTATGTTGTCGTATGTTTAATTGCATGAATTTTTATGTCCTTATGCTTTGAACCTTACCTGCTCTTTTTTGTTATGCCGGCATCGCGATAACCGAGAGCGGTTGCTCACAAGAATAGTTTTGAAGGTTAGCTAGCGTGCTGCATATTTTTTGGCAAAGTATTCGTCTAGTCTACGACTCAAGAGCTCATAAATAAGGTTGAGCAACGGTGTGTCTTCGTATACAAAATCTAGGCCACCATTAGAGTGAATCAAAATCCTAAAGTCTTCGCCGATTCCCCATTGTTGTATTGACGGAGGCCGCAACAGGTCGTCTAAAGCTTTTGCTTGTTCTTCATTAATGATTTCTACCCTCTTAGCATGGTCTGGATTTTCATCTTTAATATAGTACATATCGCAACCAGGACCTGTTTCAAATCCTTGGTATTCATCCCTTACTGTACAATGCACCAAAATTCTATCAGTACCCTTGAAGAAATCTAAATCACTTTGCAGAGTAGGAAAATTATGATTGACTACAACAGAATAAGCTTCTTGTAAGTTCTCAAAGACTATCTTGGAATTGTACTCCGCATCTTCTTTAGAGTAGGCATTCCAAATCCAAGAACTTCTACTCTTGAATCTAGAGAAGTCTGGCTTCATGTAAATCCGTATGAAAGGACTATTGCGTTGCCCTAGATAGTTGAAACACTCGATGAATGTGCCTATATCTAGCTTTGTAGTGGAAATACGAATTGGCCTTGGCTCCTTATCTTGCTTTGTACTGACGTTTTGTGCAATCTCCGCACGGTCTTCTGAACTTAATCGCGGAAGGATGTCAAGGTCAAAATATCCATCGCGTATAATTTGTGCTTGTATCATAGGCTGTCTTCGAAGCAACAGCCCATAAGCTTCTTCCACCCACAGAGGCATATAGTGATGAAAGGCAAATTGTACTTCAGCAAAGCTATATTCGTCCTTCTGTGGCAAGCCCAATTGTTCGCGGAATCTATCGATAAAGGCCATAACAAACTCGCACGCGAGTAATTCATGACCGGAATGGTTGAGGAGCTTCATCTTAACGAGCTGAAGCACTTTTGATTTCACCATTTCTTTTGCATAATCAGCAGGTTTATCTTGAATGGGGTTTCCTGCAAGATGATAGCTAAAGCCACGTCCTTCTTGCATCAGCCGTTCAAATAAATCACCATCGACTTCTTTAATAAGCGCATCATTCATATCAAAAGATATAGGAAAGAGTGTGTAGTCAAGCTTATTTGGCTCATAACAGGCATAAGCCATACCTAACTTCCAGGTTTGGGGATATAAAAAAGCTTTTACTGTTGGAAAGTCAGTATCGAATCTTCTGTTAAGTTCGTCGAGGAACAGGTGAATTGCCACAAAATTTGTACTGCTCCTGCCCACGGCCTTATTTGCGTTCCTAAGAAGTTTTTCAAGCTGCTCAGTCTTCATCCGTAAGTCATCGTAGCTCTGAAACCGTTGTCTATTATTCTCAACAATTTTTGCCCACTCGTCGATATACCCGGTAGTATTCGCATCAAAATATTGAGCCTCTTTGAAAGAGACCTTTTTTGTAGACTTGTTGTTTTTGTAATCAATTTCTCTGACACTCTGTACATCAAAATAGAGCCAATATACTTTCAGTGTTAGGTTATCCACTCCTAGCAATAAGCATGGCTCTACCTTCTCGCAATAAGCAAGAAAAACAACGCCACAGTCATATTGCAGGTTATGGTCTGAGGGTAAGGTCTTAACCTGTACAGATAGGGGACCTATAAGTTTGTTACGCTCATCTTGAACTTCTACACGTCCGTCAATATTAGGCCGTTTGTCAATAGATAAGAGATACGGTAGAACTCTCTTATGCCTGGCTAGTAGATTTTGTACTAAAGATACTGATTCGACATCTGTAAAGTTAGATGCGGGATGGCTAGCGGGTTCGGCATCCACAGAAAAATCTCCGAGTTCGTAGAACTTGCTATCATGACACTATTCGAAGTTATTATACATCGAACAGAGGTAGCATAGCCTGAAAGGGCTAACCACGCCGCAAGCTATCTGCTGGTCGCGGTATGTAATGTCCTGGACATGTCCTCACGTTACCTGGACCTCGTGCGGGTGCCAGTATGACTAGGAGCGTTGGAGGTCGTTTTGATACGATTCTCGGTACTATGGGTTAATCTGTTAGCAATGTGTCAAGCCAGCAATTGCAACCGTATACCATTAACGGTCGTTTTGGGACACACTAAAATAAATGCTAAGGTAGTTTAGGTACTAGTCAAAGAGGGGTGCTTCTGGTATGATTTGCCGGAAGCAACAAATACCCCTGCCCGCTCTCTTGCTTTATCGCATGGTGGAGCTTGTTAGGAACGTCTCGTACTAGATTTAGACGGGATGCCTCGAAGACAAATATTGAGCATAGGGGGCTATGTAGCACATTATCATTACATATAGGATAATAATTGTATGCCTGCATTTAAGACCGACGCCAGTTTTCTGGAAAAGATCTCGATTGGTGCCATTGGAACACAGCGCGTATTTGCTGATCTAAACGATGCCGGACACCAGCCCATAGAGCTTGAGCGAGGCTCTAGGAGCTTTAAAATCTGGCGTAGCATTAAGATTAAGAGAATTAGAGTACCTGATATCCTGTGCGTAAAGTGCGGCACGCGAGTTGAATCAAGGGGTAAAACAAAGTTTGAAGTCTCAATGTCGCACTCCTATGCGGAACCTGAGAGAGCTTGGAATAGTGGACTATACGATCAAGATTACGTAGCACTGGTTGGTGTTCATAGGTGCGGTGATGCGCCGGTTGATTGGGAGGCTGATAAAAACGTCTCTTACGTTCAGGTAGGGGAGATGGACGAAACGTTTAGGGAAGGACTCGTAAAAAGTACTACACCGAAAGGAGCACAAGAGGGGTTTGAGAGCAGATTAATCTGGCCGTCAACAATTGCATCATACGACGGAACAGTATTTGCAGTGAATGGTGCATCTATTCAAATCAAACGAATCTCAGATAACCGCATTGTATCGTATCGGTTAGGAGGAGCTGGGATAAAACCTAGAGTGAAGGAAGGCGATTCAGTAGTTCAGAATCAAATCATAGCCTCTGTTATTACGCCGCACAGATCGTTCAGGTGTGACCAAATTGTAGCTGAAGATCATTTCTTAAGGCGTTTGAATAGCGCGTCGGTAAGTGAACGCTATGCAGCAACTAAAGCGCTTCGATTTCTTCCGACGAGTGAACGTATATTAGAAGCTCTTACCAAGAAACTCAACGACCCAGACGAGCATATTTATGTGCGTATGGAGGCTGCGGCAACGTTGGCGCGTGCTGATAGAGCCGATGGCTGGGACTTTATAGGGCAGCGCCTGCAAGACAGCTATGCAACGCATAGATTAGAAGCGGTTATTATTCTTGCCGAACTAGACAAGCCAACTTCAATTAGCCTACTTCAGTCTGTCCTGAGTGACCCCATGCAAAATGCTGAGGTACGGGCAGGCGCTGCATGGTCACTTGGCGAACTTGGCAAACCATCAAGTATTAAGTCGTTAGTGGACGCCTTCGGTGAATTAGAGGAAGTTATTAGAATCGAAGCTGCAAGAGCCCTCGCGCGATTTGCGCCTGCATATTCTAAAGACCTTATAAATCGTTTCGGATCGGCAAACACAACCTTACGGCCTGGTATTGCATGGGCACTGAGTAGAAAAGGAAGCTTTAGCGTAAACGACTTGCTTGAATCTCGCAAAGATGAGGATTCGCGACAATGGATATCTTATATACTGGGTATGCGTGACAGTAAAGAATTCATAAATGAGCTTGAGGCACTAAAAGCTCAAGACCAAGAGATATACTTTGCTACAACAGTACTCTGGAAGATTGTTTCAAGCTGGGTATACGACTTAAAGGAGTACGGTTGATGCTAAGTAAACCACTTTATACCACTAACAAAGGCAAGGCCTATTGTGGCGATGCTAATGATCTGATGCGCGAATTGCAAGATGAATCTGTAGACTTAGTTATTACTTCCCCTCCTTTCGCTCTGCAACGCCAGAAAGCCTACGGGAACGAAGATCAAGCTACGTATGTAAGTTGGCTACTATCGTTCACATCGGAAATTAAACGCATCTTGAAGCCTACAGGCAGCTTTGTACTTGATTTAGGTGGTGCGTACCAAAGTGGCGTGCCAATTCGATCAATCTATCAATATCGTGTCTTAGTGAGAATGTGTGACGAGCTGGGCTGGTATTTAGCCGAAGAGTTTTTCTGGTACAACTCATCAAAATTGCCCTCCCCTATTGAGTGGGTCAATAAACGTAAGCTTCGTGCCAAAGATTCGGTAAACACACTCTGGTGGTTTAGTAAAAGCACCTCACCAAAAGCTAATATCTCCAACGTATTAGTGCCATACTCTGATCGCATGGCTAAACTACTCAGCAATAAGACAAAATACTATGAACCAGCGCTCCGTCCTTCCGGCCACGATATTAGCGAAGGTTTTAACAAAGATAACGGCGGTGCGATACCCTCAAACTTGCTGCAAATCCCTAATACAGAAAGCAATTCGCAATACCTGCGATTTTGTAAATTAGTAGGCGCTACAGGACATCCCGCACGTTTTCCAAGTAAGTTGCCAGAGTTCTTCATCAAGTTTCTTACAGATGAGGGCGACGTAGTGCTTGATATTTTCGCTGGCTCCAACACAACAGGGGCGGTTGCTGAAGCGCTTAATCGTCGCTGGCTCGCTTTCGACTTAGACCAAGGCTATCTAGCGGCCTCAGCATTGCGCTTCGTAAGAGAATCGGAAGCTAAGGCGGTTTACGACAAATTAAGTTCTCCTGAGGCTAGCGAAGTTGATATATCAGGTCAGATGCTAGAATTGCCCTTAGAAACACCAAATCTTTTTAATGGCCTAGAATTCAAGACACTAGAACAACTCAAGGAATTCTAGTACTTGCACCTAGCAGACGCTTATAACCAGGTGATCGTTACAATGAATAGTGGCAAAACCCAATAACAACGACGGTCGCTAGCAACAATAGCAGCTCTACGCCTGCATGATGTAGCTGAGGCTCGCCCGCCACGCCAGTTGCGTAAAATCCAAATAGAGGAAAGCATATACGATGAGTAGCAGTGAAAAATTTGTAGTCCAGGACCAAGGTTATGGCAGGCTACAGGCGGGATTTCAGATTGAGTTAGGCGAGAAGGGGTACTACTCAATTGCTGGACTTAACAACTCAGGTAAAACAACTGTTCTACAGTGGCTTTTGACGCAATCGAAGAACTCTATTTACATACCAGCAGAACGCGGAACTGTAGGCCCTACTCTACATAGTGGAATTCTACCCCTAAACCAATACGTCGATGCCTTTAAAAGTACGGCATCCGGTGCCCCTTTAGATACTGCACAGTTTGGTCACGGAAGAGCTAATTATGGAAGTACAGTACAAATTGTACAGATGAATAGTTACTTGGAATGCCTTCTCCCTTCAATGATACGCGATAAGGGCATTACTAAGTCAATCACTGAGCTAGGACGATATGTTAAGCAGTTCTTACTAGGAGAAGAGGTTAATGATCAGAATGATAATCTTCTCATAGATAATCGCTCGATAACACAAATGGGAACAGGTGCGCGAAGCCTGCTTATGATAATCATGGCTCTCATTCATCCAGGCTACACCACTGTGTTAATTGATGAGCCTGAGCTCTTTCTTGAGCCTCGATTACAAAAGGCGCTGCGCGACTTATTTATGCAAAAGGCCACGGAGAAAAGAATAGTAGCTGCCACTCATTCCCACCTTTTCCTGAATCGAGCGGAAGCCCAATACGATCACAACTTCTACTTTGACGGCGCAACTGATACAACTACGAACTTAAAAGTAACATCCACCAAAACCGACTTGCGCGATCTGACGTTTAAGCTTCTGGGGGCCAGCTTCAGCGATCTTATGTTGCCCGAAAATTATTTGGTCGTTGAGGGCGGTAGCGACTACATCTTTCTGAGTAGAGCCGCTCAATTGATCGATAGCGTACAGGCAATGAAATTGCAGGTAGCTTACGTTCAGGGCATACAAAATGCTCCTCCATCGGTCAATGCCATTGCTGAAATGGTGAGACCCTATTACGCCGAAAAATCAGTCTACAGCGAAAGAATTGTCTGCCTCATTGATGAGCCGAAAAATAAGAATGAAGAAAGAAGCGCTGCCGAGATAGAGCGTTATTTGAATAAAGCAGGCAATCAGAGATTTTTTAAATTGGGCAAAGATAAGTCGGGAGAAGCGTTGGACTTGGAGAAAGCTATACCTGAATCGCTCTATAGTCAAACAGTATATGAGAAGTCACAAGTTTTAGCGGAAATTGAAAGACTAAAGAAAGATCACAAAAAATTGGGTACTTATAAAGAAGCGGTTGCCGCAGCATTAGCAAATGCGCTGCAGCGAGAAGATTTAGACACGGATGAGTTTAGTGTAATTAGAATGGCTGTCGAGAAGGCGTTGGAACCAATAGATTAAAGTTAATTTGAACACTAACTAGTGTTAAGCTTTGTGGGAGCACAGTGTTACTACTTGGTAAGGTGTATAATCCCTTCAGCAATGTATGGGCTGGCCCTCGGGTCTTCCACCACGCAGGCTTATTAACACCACCGTGATCGGAGTCCGCTACTTACCGACCGCTTCGACAAGATGCTTGTCGTTGTGGCGGATCGAGTTGACCTCTTCGCTCACTGTATACATTTCAAGCATCCCGTCTTCGTACGGAACGAGGAGATCAGCCAGTTGCTCCCGTTCGCGGTACTGAAGATCAAGCCAGCGCGTTTCATGCTCTGGCGTCAGAATAACTGGCATCCGGTCGTGTATCTGCTCCATTTCCTTATTGGGCCCCGTCGTCATGATGGAAAAGCTGTACAGCAGCTTGCCTTCCACGTCATGCCACACGCTGTAAATTCCGGCAAAGGCAAACAACGCCTGGTCTTTCGGATGAATAAAATAGGGCACTTTCAAATGGTCGCTTATCGGCTTCCACTCGTAGAAGCCTCTACTCGGCACTAAGCAGCGGTGATGCGCAACAGCACCCTTCCACATTCTGCTATCAAAAACTGTCTCTGACTTGGTGTTGATTGGCCGTGGCCCTTTGGACGGGTCGTTGCTCCACGGCGGGATAAACCCCCACTGCATCGGCTCGGCAATCCGGCCTTTTTCCGAGTCTTCGACTATCACCGGTAGCCATTGGCGGGGTGCGACGTTGTAGTTGTCCTGGGACACAAACTTCGGCTGCGTCGCCAGGTTGAACCGTGGGCCCAAGTCCTTTGTCTCATAGAGCGTATACCGGCCGCACATACTACCCATTTTACCTTGAAAGGACAAAATGTATGCGCGAAACCATCAATGAAGCAGTGAGCGTGGTGATGTACTATAGTGCCAAGAAACGGGAGGCCCTGCCCTGTCTCATCCGCTGGCAAAACAAAGATTACGCGGTGGGCAAGCTCGGCTATTACCACAAGGTCAGAACCGGCGATACCCTGCACCACATCTTTGAGCTGGTAGATAGAGAAAATACTCTCTGGTTCAGGCTCAACCTGGACACCAGCAACCTGCACTGGACATTGGAGGCCGTCCATGACGGACTTCCCCATTAACTACAACCGGCCGCTCATCATGCACATTGACCTGAACTCCTGCTTTGCCATTATCGAGCAGCAGGCCAACCCGCTGATCCGGCACAAACCCGTGGCGGTTGCCGCCTATGACACGCCACGCGGCGCGGTGATCGCCTCCAGCTATGAAGCCAAGGCATTGGGCATTAAGCTGGGCGTGAACGTGCGAGAGGCCCGGTTATTGTGCCGTGATGTCATTGTCATGATGCCGGACCCGGACAAGTACTTTGATGCCCACAAGCGTTTCAAAAAAGTGTTGCTCAACTACACCGATACCGTCACCCCTAAATCCGTGGATGAGTTCGTGATTGATTTTAGAGGCTCGCTGGCTGTCCAGCGTGGCAAGAGCTTGGTAGATGTCGGCTACGAGATAAAAGCTGCTGTCAAAGCAGCTTTAGGTGAGTACGTCACCGTTAATGTCGGCATTGGCCCGAATCGCTTTCTCGCGAAACTGGCGGCTGGTCTGCATAAACCGGACGGGTTAGATGTGATCGACGGCAACAACCTGGAAGAAACGTACAGTAAACTTACCCTTTTAGACTTGCCAGGTATTAACGTGCGCTACGAGGCCAGACTGAACGCAGGCGGTATTTTTACCCCACTGCACTTTCTGCACGCACCACTGCCGCTACTCAAAAAAAGAGTGTTCAAAAGCATTAACGGTTACTACTGGTACTTGCGGCTGCGGGGGCATGAAATTGATGGCGTGGACTTTGGCCGCAAAAGCTACGGCCAGCAGTATGCGTTAGGTGACAAAACGATTGACCGGGAGAAACTGTCGCGCCTGCTCATGAAGCTGTGCGAGAAAACCGGCCGCCGCTTGCGGGCCAATAACCACATTGCGACGGGTATCTACCTATGGCTGAGCTTCGAGAACCGGACGTACTGGGCCAAGGGTAAAGACACCAAAGCTGATATTTACAGCACGCAGGATATTTTCCTGCACGCCCAACGGCTGCTCAACCAGGCCCTCATTCCGGCCAGAGTCACCAACATGGGCGTCACCGTGTACAAACTGAAACTAACTACTCCTGAACAGCTTGGCTTATTCGACGGCACCCGCCTGGACACAAAGTCTTTAGCGCGGGCTGCTGATCTGGTTAATGACAAGTATGGTGAGTTTACGATTGTGCCAGCGACTATGGCGAACATGCAGGACGTGATACTGAAGCGGGTGGCCTTCGGCAGTGTCTGGGATTTATGACAAGCTTAGAAGAACTAAACAATCTCCCAGCGCCGAGTTTGACGGCTGAAGTAGAAGTCTATAAATCAGGTAGCAGCCGGTAATTTCTGGAGGTTTTTTAATACCTCTGCCGCTTGCTGCAATATATTTTCAAATGCTTTTTCTAGGCCGATATTTTCAATATCAAAGTATTTTGCGGCTGCCGTGTAGTTCTTGCCCTTTCGGTGGGCCGAACCACTACTGCGTAGGTCTTGTAACTTTCTCAAAAACTTTACTTCAGCCACCAGTTCGGGCTGAGCTGCCGTAACCCATTCTTCAAGCATAGCGAGCGTGCCCTTACCGGATGTCACTTGGGGAAGCGCCTGCAAACCCTTAGCATTTAAGCTATCAATGAGTAACTTGGCGATCCCCTGCACCTGCTCATCAAACTCGCGCTGGTTGTCAGCTTTGGGTATGTGCAAGGCGTTAAAGTGGTGCTTGTCCTTTTCGTCGAGAGGGAGCAGCAACTCCCAGCCGTGATCTTGTAGCCATTTGTCCATAAATAACCGATACTGAGCTTTAAATACGAGATCAGGACGTTGTGCATCGGCAAACTCTGCTTTAAAAGCACGTGCAATTGCTGTTTTACTGTATGTACCGTCAGGCAACACATTGTAATGCTTCCAGTGGAGTTGATGTTTATGGGGCATGTTGCCTAGATCGCCAAGGGCTACCACCACATACTTGTCATGGTCGTTGTCTATACGTAAGCCCCATAAGCCACCGCAACTTAAATTACCATCCTCTACCTCAAACCGTGGGTCATCGTAATACCTATTTAGGACATCTCTGTTGAAAAACACCGGCTGTAGAAAATGAGGGGCACCTGGATTTTTGCCGAAGTAATTGGCTAACTTGTCTTCGTTGCTTGTATAGCTAACGGGGTTGCCGTCGTCGTCAGTGCCAATAATAAAATCCTCGTACTCCTCTTCGCATTCAATAAGCTTCGGCTTGTAGGTGCTACTACCATGTATGATCTTCTTGCCTAGTAAGCGTGTAAAAGCTTCATGTTCCCCCGTAAGGCCCGGCTCTGCCGATACACATAGATAGGCAAAGTCATCCCCTTTTTGCTCGATTTTAAATGCTTCGATGCCTAATTCCTTAAACGAATGGTCATTATCAAAAGCGTCAATATCGAAGAAGATGGCCAGTACCATATCCTTGGTGGTGAGATACTTTTTAAGGTACTGCAAGCTCACCTCGACCTTATCGGACTGCAAGCCACGCACCACATCGACATCATCACCGCTGTCATCAGCTGCCACAAGTTTATTGCCGTTCTCGGCGGGAAAAAGGTTAAAGTAGTGACGGAATTCCTCGGATATTTCTATGAACTTAGGCTTCATACCGTGGGCTGAACGGGAGTATACAAAAGGCTCAATGCCCGTATCGTCACCAAATCGGTAGTAGCGGTAATTATTGTCATCAGCGCCATAGAAGACGCGACCGGGCATGCCACTACCGATATGCAAATCCCAGCTATAGCTTTGTAACGATTTATCGACTTGCTCTGGCGGAAGCAGCGCACAGAAAACGCCGCCACGTATATGCTCGCCTGTAAAGAACTCGTAAACCGGCACCCAAGCCGCCTTTCCTAGGCCATTCTTTATATACTCCCGCCAGGCCGTAAGGCGTAAATCATTGACCACTATCCTTGGCCTCCCCCTGTCGACTTTGCGCGTTTCATAATATCTTGCCCTCCACGTACCTATCGTCGGAGTGCCATTACCCTCGTAATGAATGATTACGCGCGATTATAACAGATGTGCTGGCACTCCGTCAATTAGAGTGCCAAAAGTCCTAGTTGGCGATCTCCAGTGTTCAATTCGTATACTCTTCAGCGCTGTATCCTTAGGATACGAAAGCCGCAACGGCTGTATCAGATGAGTGGGAGTTGCCTGCCGTCTTTTAATGCCTGCTTGATAAGATAGGTGATCTCCTGGGCCTTTTCGCGCGCTGCCTGGGCTTCGCGCGGATGCCAACGTGCCCGCGCGGCGTATCGAGCGAGTGCCCTGCGCTCCTCGGCGCTTTGCCGCTCCGCGCGTTTCAGGCCGCCGCGTCTGCCGGTCTCGGCGGTGAGTGTGTTGTTGTGATGATCTGGTTCCATATGCCCCTTTCTCTGCCTGGTTGGTTATTCTACCATTGTATACTAACCCCTTAGCACAGTCAAGCCCTCCTAAGCTCCTTAGCAGCAAAAGCAGCGGGCGCGGTGCTAGGGGGGTCGGCAGGCGGGGGGTGTGCTAAGGCCTTAGCATAGATGGTACTGTTATGTAACTGTTTGCGCGGCGCCACGTAAAAACGGGAACGACTTAAAGACAAATAATAATAAATGAACGGCTATGATACACTTAACCTAATGTCAACAGAAGATCTGGATTACTTTGAACCGGATATTGTTCGACGACCGATCTGGCCAAAGGTGTTTGCCAGCCGGCTCGCCTTTCCCTTGTTGAGTCTTCTGTCGCGCGAGCAATCATTAAGGCTCGGCTTGATACCCATTGACGACGAACGAGTTATTCAAGCAATGAAAGAAGCCAAGGGCAGAGTCCTGGATATTGGCTGCGGCGCTAACAACTTTGTCCGCAGCTACGGTAACGGGACTGGTGTAGATATCGTTGACTGGAAGGGCTGTGACTTGGTGATAAAAGATGCAGCAAAGCTACCGTTTAAGGACGGCGAATTTGACACTGTAAGCTACATAGCATGCTTAAATCACATTCCCAACAGGGATGAGTCTGTCAAAGAGGCTTACCGTGTCACTAAGGGCGGCGGGAAAGTCATTGTCACTATGATTACGCCAAGGATGGGTAAATTCATTCACTGGCTTCGTTTTAGAAACGACCCAGATCACCAGGAGCGATGCATCGACCACGACCATGAACTTATGGGGATGTCACCTTCTCACGTCAAAAAGATCATGAAAGTCGCGGGGTTTAAGAATGTCAAACGGAGGCGTTTCGTGTTTGGCTTAAACAGCATCTACACTGCCACAAAATAGGCACGTTTTGAACTACAGGTGATGCTTCGATAATACTGAACGCTGACTGATCTTACGCAATCGGCTTGTAGTTGCATTCTGAGCCTCATTCTAGCATGCCTTGATAGGTGTCATCGTTAACTAACGGTGCCATGACTACACGCAAAAAGGGCCAGCGGAGGGAGTCGAGGGCGTGAGTGAGGCGAAAAGCGGCTGGGTGCTTACTACTTGCGGATTAGTGGTTCGCGCAACGATAAGTATGCTGACAGTATGCCTAAGCAGTTTGTTTGTGGGCCTTTGGAATGTGGGCCGCTGGGTTGGAACGAGCCTCTGATGTTACCGAGTAGGGTTAGGTTAGTCTCGTGGGTGATGCCGTTCCTCCGTAGGTCCTTCTCTGAAGTCCATACCTCACCGGCAAGTTTGTCCTCACTTTCCAGACAGAACGGTTGCAGCCCGTCGAGCGCTTGTTGGTATTGTGCTACTGTTGATGCGTCTGGCGTGTGGCCCAGGTCATACGCTGCCAGATTGTACGCTGGCGATTGTATGGTTAGATTGTGGCTATCGCGGCTGAGGGTATGAGTGATTTGGAGTAGTTCTAGCTCCAAGTAGAACCAGAGAACGAGAAAAATGACGCCAGCAGTGGCAGCTATCTTGCCGACGGTGTGCCAGTGTGCTTTTGTCCAGATGAGCCAAATGAGGAAAACCGGCAATATCAAAACGGCTAAAATCATACCCCACCAAAGTTTGTACCAAGGTTTGCTAGGTGCGTGGTTCACTGTGACTCTCCATCTTGTACTGAGCATAGTATGTGCTATTTGGCAAAAAGGTCAATAACCGCAAACCGAAAGGGGCTAGCAGAAGGAGTCGAGGGCGTGAGTGAGGCAAGCGGTCGGGATGCTGTAACGGTAGCGAAATGGGCTTCTCGCCGAAGCGAAGCGGAGGGTCTTGTAGTGATGTGGTACGCTCGGAGCAGAGAAACGACCGGCTGAGGTAAAGGGCTAGCGTCGGTCGTCTCGGTCGGTCGTTTCGGCGCGGAGTGCTGACCACATCACGGAAAGACAAGCTCATGCAGCGGGCACGGAGTTGTGAGCGTGTGCCTTACCAAGCCCAAGTGGTGCCGCCCCACCCGTTTGTCGAGTTCCAGTAAGCGTCAGCTAGAGCGCCGCCGCTGGTGCCGTAGAATATATCCATGTCACCTGAGTCACGGTCTATAGCCGACGGGTCGGTTGCAAGCGTGCCGGTGCTATCTATGGTAGAGGTGCCCCATCCGTTCGTAACGTTCCAGTGCTGATCTATGAGGTTGTTGCTGCCGTTGCGGTAGAACACGTCTATGTCATTTGAGTCGCGGGAGATGGCGGATGGCGCGTTTGCGCTTGGGGTACCTGACCAAGAGCTTGTGTTCCATCCGTTCACAGAGTCCCACCAGCGGTCATAGAGGTTGCCAGTCGAGCCATCCTTGTAAAAGGCGTCCATGTGTCCTGAGTCAGGCGTAATGGCTCCTGGGTCGCCGCCGATAGTGCCGTTGCTCACGAGTGTTGCAAAGCTCCACCCGCTTGTTGATGTCCAGAGTCGGTCAATGAGATTATTGCTGGTGTTGCGGAAGAACACATCCATATTGCCGGAGCTGCGATCTGTTGGGGACGGGTCGCCTTTTATATTGTCCGCCCACGAAGTTGTACCCCATCCGCTTGACGAGTTCCAGTGTACGTCAACAAGGTTGTTGCTGTTGTCCCTAAAGTACACATCCATATCGGCAGAGTCGCGGGAAATGACTTGGGGGTTTCCTCTCGCTGAGCCGTTGGAGGTTAGAGCAGTCGTAGCCCACCCGCTCGTAGAATTCCAGTGCTGGTCAACAAGGTTGTTGTTGCCATCGCGGAAGAACACATCCATGTCGCTTGAGTCGCGGGCTACTGCTGACGGGGCGCTGGATGCGTTAACCGACCAAGAGGTAGAAGCCCATCCGGTCGTTGAGTTCCAGTATCGGTTAACAAGGTTGGTGCCGTTCTGGTAGAACGTATCCATGTCGGTTGAGCTACGGGCGAGCGCGCCGGGTCTGGTGCTTGGAGTGGATACTGTGCCAATGTGTATCCACTTGTCTGGTGCGCCTTGGGTTGTGCTGGTTAATGTGTCTTGATAGGTGCCGTCTTGCGGATGGTTATACTCGGCATACTTAGCAACGCCGCTTACTACGTCGTAGACGTAAGCCGTGTGACCCCACGGGGCAGGAGAGTTCCATTGGGCGATGTCTCCAATTTGCGGTGAGGTGTCATCTGTGTAGCCTGCTGCGAGTGCATTAGTGTTCCAGTCTGCTCCGTTGCCCCAGCTGTTAGTATTAATGCCATAGACTTGGTTAAGTGTCCAGGCAGTATAAGAAACGCAATTCCGAAAGCCTTCACCCCATTTGTCATATTGGTAGTAGCCGTTTATCAGGTTGGCTGGTGTGCAAAAGCCGTCGCCTGATGGGCAGGGATTTTCACCCCAGTTATAACTAGTACACCAGTAACCTGTGCCAGAAGTTTGACCATGGACTGCACCGCTGTTGAAGCATGGGGCGCTGTTCCATGGGTACGTGTTCGAATAGGAGGCAAATGCTGGCTTGATACCTGCTACCTGTAGCAGGCTGGTTGCCATTACAGTTAGCGCTATGAGCAATACGGCCCACTTAGTAGAGGTGTGAGTACCTTTTCTGATGAAAGCAATCATGTCTTCTCCTTAATGCTTAGTCTGCCGCGAGCGTGTTGAAGGTGTTATCAATCTTACTGAGATTGTAGCCAGGTAGTTTTTGGAGTACTGCCGCGCTTTCGGAGGCTTTACTAATGCAGCCAGCTTGTGGTGTTGAGTAGCCGTACCAGTAGTTGCCGATCTGTATGGTTCCTTTGATACTGTATTTTGCGTCTGGGGCACTCTGCTGCTCGGCAGGTGTTTGTCTGACTATTGCGCCAAGTGAGGTTTTGTCAGCAGCACAGTTTGGTGCGATGCCACTGACTGTCCTCAGAGAGAGGTAAGCAATGTTGGGAAGGTCTGGCTTTATGTAGTAGTACATGCTTGCTGTTGTACTATCAAGGGTCATGTGTACGCCCCACTCTTTGATATCAAGGTAGTGCGCAGTAGCCTGCGCGGGCTGCGCTGTCGTTGTGCTCTGCGGCTGTGTCGTCCCCTGAGTTTGGCTCGTCGCCGCGCTGTTATTGGCGCTATTTGGTTTATGGCGCTGGGATATTACTAAGCCGGTCACAGCCAGCGCTGCAATGACGAAAACTATAAGCACGATCTTTACGGTACCAAACCCTGACTGGTGCTCCCGTCGCCTCATACCACTTCACTCCCCTAAATTGTTAATTAACCTCAGCTTATATACAGGATGCTTGCGGTGTCAAGTCAATTTGCAATATTGCTCGCGTCCCCTACTCCCTGCCCCGCATATAACCACCGAGGCATCTTGTGGACAAGTGTGAAAGGGCTAGCGGTCAGGGTCTATGTAGTGCGAGCGGTCTAGCCCCTGCATCATAGGCAGGTCAGCGACGGTTGGAAGGGCCAGCAGGTTCGGCGGGGGTACCGTTCGTCGCTTCTGTAGTATGGGGTGCTGTCGCCAGTCCATCCGCGCTAGCTTGAACGGCGGGAGTGAGCGGTGAAAGCCTATGACCTCATGGTCTTTATATCTCAAGAAGTCCTGAGCGCTCAAAAGTGGTATAGCCTGCTCTGATCGTCCTTCGCTGGTGTGGCCGCCTTGCTGCTCGGTGGTATGGTGGGCGTAGGCGGATGTACGGCCGCACCGTTCTTCAACATAGCGGGCGGTGGCTACGTCGGTCGGGCGGTAGTAAAGCTGGCTCTCCATGTTGTCCCGGAGTACCTGCGCACGTGCTTTACCATAGACAACTTCAAGCTGTGACAGGGATTGTACGGCTAGCCATATGCTTATGCCTCTGCCTACGACAGTTGTGGCATGGTCGGCGAGCGAGGGTATGGCTGTCCGGCCTGCCTCATCAATCAGGAGCATGACGGGCTGGCAACCGCTCCCGGCTCTGCGGTCATAGATCGCTACCAGTTCATCTATCAGGCTGCCCCATAGCAGCCGGACGAGTGGCGACAGGGCGAGCAGGTCTTGCTCTTTCCAGCGCATATATACCGTAACCGGCCTATCACTGGTGATGATCTCCTCCGGCGTAAAATCTGAGTGTGCGAGCGAACGTATCACAGTCTCGGTGAGCAGCGGGTGCAATCTGGTCGTTAAGGTGCCCCATGCCGATAGTAAAAAGCGGTCGTCCAGGTTGGCGTTCTCCTGGTTCACATCTAAAAAGATGGTGGCAAGCTCGGGGTCTGCCGCGTGCAGCCGCTCCACGCAGCCGCGCAGGCCCGCGCGGAGCATCAGACGGGCATACGGCAGGGCTGCTGCCGCTTGCCGCTTTGCTGCCGCGAACATACACGCCAGCATCTTGGTGGCCCGCTGGGTAAAGATGTCTTGCCCATCGGCCTGGTGCAACAGATGCGCGGCGCTGGAATAGAGGGCGTCTTCGGTTGCCTTCCCTTGCAGCGGGTCGTAGGCGTGCCCGACGCCGGTCGGGTCAAGCACATAGACCGGACCTAACAGGCTCCGAAAGCCTGCGGTAGCAGTAAACAGTTCGCCCTTGATGTCATTCACAATAACGCTGCGATGCCAGGTAAGTAGCTGACTCGCTGCTAACAGCCCCTTGCCTGATCTGGTCGGCGCGACAATCAGCAGGTTGCCGAGTTCCGGGCGCTGGTTGGTTCTACGAACAGTAACAAGCCGCTTGCTGAGCAAAAAGCGCCTGGTGCCGAGTAGTACGCCGTCCGGGGCAAACGATGGCGACAGCAGCGGCCATACTTCACTATGGTGAGCAAAGCGTGCCCGGTGTAGTGCCTGGCCTACCATGATAGCCCTAACCCTTCGCTCTGCTCCTGGCTCCGCTCGCGCTGTTCGCGGGCTAGCTCAAGCTGGTGTCGTTGCTCTAATGCTTCCTGGGTGGCGGCGCTGCGCATCCGTTGGAAGTCTCGGACGTTGAGGCGTTCCGGTACGATGGCGATTGCATGAATATGCCGGGTGTCAGTATGGTCGGCATGTACCGCCGCTACCCATTGCAGCGGCTGCTGGAAACGGTCTTCTAAGCTCTGGATAGTCCGCTCGGTGATTTCCCTCAGCGATAGGTTTTTATCTTTATCCTCGCGCTGCGGGTCCGGGCTGATAACCAGGCGAAAAAAGTAGCTGTGTTTATCAGCCTGGTCAAACATGGTGTACACTTCCCTTCTCTCCACTTTTCCATCGGCGTTAAACAGGGTTCGCCGTAGCTTCGCGCCGTCTCTGCCTGGGCGGTTCTCGATGTACCGTACTGAAGCCTTCGCACTCCCCCCTTTGAGGGTGTAGTTGGCTTTGATAATTGCCATCGCTCGTGCTGCTCATAGAGCTGCTTAAACGGTTTGCGTTAGCCATTGCTCAATCTCAGTTAGGAGGGTAGCAAGCTGGGGTGTAACGCGCGTGATGTTGTGTTTGGCAGTGTCGCTGGTACCATCAAGGATGTCGTTTAACACTGGCTTGGTGACACCCGGCTGCCTGCCTAAGATGTTGACAGTAAGGGCACGGGTCTGTTCACTGGCAAACATGCTGCGTACCAACAGCATCGCGATCCGGCTGCTGTAGGCACGCATCTCTTTGGCAATGGCCTGCTCAATCATCGGCTGGAAAATGCCCCGGTGCTGGATGTGTGAGCGCCGGGCGAGCCATTCTTCCAGGGCACCGGCGCTGGTTCGGGACAAGCTCAAGCCCTCAGCACGAGCAATGCGCTCGAACTCACGCTTCACACCAGGCTTCACCCAGGAGGTGAGCTTTTCGGTTTGGCGTTTCGCAGGCGAGCGCATAGAACGCCATTGTATAAGAGGGTGACGGGGATTGCTGTAAAAATCTATCACAATAACGGCTTGCCTGCATGCGCGCGCATAGGTTTTTCATCCGCGCGCATAGGTAACGGGGGCGGTTGGGGGTGGGGGCGCGCACGAAGGTGCGCGCTTATCTTGCCGTACACGCCGCAAGCGTCGTTCCTACCCCGGTGGGCTGTTGAAACGGTCAATTTTTGTACGCAACGTGCGACGATCTGCCCGGCTCGTGTGCAACCAGGCTGGCAATTGTTACCAGTGGACTGAAAAAATAAGCGGATAAAGTGACGATCTGAGCGTTTTTAGCGGGGGTTTGCCAACTGGGTTGAGATTACCTTGGTGTATATGTGTCGCCAAGTGACTGAAAAAGCAAGCATGGCGATAATCAAAAAGGGCTGGCTGAGAAGGTTGAGGGAAGGAGTGAGGCAAAAAGCGGTTGGAGTGCTGCAACGTAGCGGAATGGGCTTCTCGCCGGAGCGAAGCGGAGGGTCTTGGAGTGATGTGGTACGCTCGGAGCAGAGAAACGACAAGCCGAGGGAGGGCTGGCATCGGAGTGTATCGGGCTTGTCGTTTCGGCGCGGAGTGCTGACCACGTCACGGAAAGACAAGCCCATGCAGCGGGCACGAAGTTATGGGCGTGGGGGCCACTGATAAACAGCAGGGAGTCCTACTCAGCCCGGACTTTGGCTATATAATCGTCAAGCGCTTCCCGGACCATGGCGCTCATACTGCCTGCCCCGCCGCGCATGCGATCTTCTAACGACAGCTTTTGCAGCACTTCAACCTGATCTTCGTATATATCAAAGGCATGGCGCGACTTGATCTTTCTCTTGCTGGTAGCAGCAGGTCGTATATCCCGCCCGGGGCGGTCGGGACGCCCGGGTAGTTCGGTAGTACGACTACTATCCTCTGTTGCGGCAGCCTGCGCTGGTCTCTCTATAGCCGGAAAGTCTGCCATTGGCGACTTCAGGTCGCGTGATTTGGCATTCGGGTCGAAATCATTGGTTCTAGGCTGTTTCATTGCTATGTATTAACCATTTCGCAAACACATCATAGGCGATAGCGCCGGGATGTTTCGGTTCGAGCATGCCGACGGGTATTTTCTCATCGTATGAGCGAGAAAACAGCGTAGTGTGTGGTATTTTGACATTCAGCACATTGTCGCGCCAAATCTTCCGGGCATTCTCTACTATTGCCGGGGAGTGCGCGGTGGTAGAGCGGTACATGGTGAACAGTATCCGCAGTTCCTGATGGGTGAGTGCAAACTTCGACCACATGATCTTCTGAACGTGCGTTATAAGGTCCGCTACGCCGTCTACAGCCATGCGTTCGGCCGAAGCTGGTATCACTATCAGGTCAGCGGCTGCAAGCCCGTTAAACGCCAGCATGGCCTTTCCTGGCGGGGTATCAATGAGAATAAAGTCGTATTCGTTTTTCAGCGGGCTGAGCATGCCCGATAATTTCTGTTCATCACCTGGCTCAAGCGCCTCCTCGATGGCGGCAAGCAATAAGTGAGACGGCAGCACATCGATACCGAAATCCGTTTGCTTGATGGCGGCTTGAGCGGATTTCACCCCCATAAACACATCATAGAGGCTGGAGGTACCCTCTGGGTCAAGGCCGAGATACCGGGTCGCTGACGCCTGCTGGTCCAGGTCAACAACTAATACCTTCTTCCCTCTCAGAGCTAATGCCGCAGCCGTGCTGACGGTTGTGGTTGTCTTCCCTGTCCCGCCCTTGAATATGGAGAAGCTGATGACTTTCATAGCCTGTCACTCTTTACGAGCTTATCGTAGGCTTCGAGCGGAATGCGCCACTGGTGGGTGTTGGTAGGCCGAATTGCCCCTTGGATTATTCCCTTCTTCACCCATCGGCTCACCGTAGCCCGGTCTACCCTCAGGAGTTTCGCGATCTCTGATGCGTTCAGATACGCCTTCATAAAAATAAGCATAGCCGTTGGTAATGCACGTGTCAAACACATTCTGTTGCATATGTTGCATATGTAGGCCGGGGCGCCCCTCCCGCCCGGGGTGATCGGGACGCCCGGGTAGTACATCCCGGCCGGGTGGTACGGGTAGGACGGGGCGGGCTAGTCGTACGGGGCGGCCGGGCCGTACGTCCCGTACGGTAGGACGGCTAGACAACCCTGGAACTCTAGCGTTATGATACTAGCAACTTAGTCTTCAGCTTATTTGTCGCAATTTAAGCTGAGCCGCTAAGTTACAGCAGGGGGCTCATCACTAAACCGCTTGACCGAAGTAAGCGGATGGTTTATTATGTCTTTAGCGACAAATAAGCTGATCACATGTAGCCCCGAAAGGGGCTTTTCTTTTTGCCCAAAGTCAAACAAAGTACTCCTGCACCCGGCAGCTCCGCGCGGTAATGCCGGTCCCACAAATCTAAATACACAGCCTCCGGCACGAGCCCATAGGCTTAGTTTGCTGTGGCCGTAAAGGAACTATACAAGCATGAATGCACTATCAGCAGGCGCGGTTTTGTCAGCGAGATACGCTGGCCTCAAACAAAAACGATGTAGCGGCGACGCTTCTATAGAAAATACTGCTAGTAAAGCTATTACCAACAATACTTCTATAGAACTGCCGCAGGAAATTAAAGCGTTAATCACCGGCAACGATTTTTGGGTCAATGCTAAGAGTAACCGTTACAAAAAACTCATCAGGGAAGGGCACTTAGACAAGCTGCTAGCGCTTGCGAACATGGCTCGCGTCAAGAACAATCCGGCCAACTGGTTTGCTAAGGCGTGCTCTAAGGCAACGTGGGAGCGGACGCTGGCCTACTTCGCCAAACTCAAAGAGGTGGCCCGGAAAGCAGAGCATGTGGCGTGTCGGCTCGGCACCAACGTTAACAAGTTCATCTACAAACAGATATGGAAAGGTGTCAACGTCGAGCGGTGGGCAGTCGCTGCCGAAGAGATCAGGCACGATAAGCCGGGGCAGAGCAGGGAGAAACATTTTGCATGGCTGTGCCTGAATGAGCAGCGGCTGTAGCGCCCAGGAATGCCGCGCGAAGTACTTGGGTCAACTCCGTGCCAAGCCCCTTAGCAGTGGCGCGGTGTGAGGCGGCTAGGTAGGCGGCTGGCCGTACCAGGCGCTACGTATAAGTGCAATGGTAGCATCGGCGGCGGGGTGCGGCGGTCAAGCCTAGCAGAGCATGGAGAGCGCCTAGAGTGAGGTACAGGGGTGGGAAAGGCGTGCACTTTAGCCTTTACTCAGGTGGTAAACTCGGAGAGCGAAACGACAGGCCGTCAGGGTGTAAGCTAGCGTCGCAAGTGTCGGCCTGTCGTTTCGGTGCGTTAGCACTTTACCACCTGAAGTCAAGGCCGCCTTTCGGGGCGGGGTAAGAATAGGGCGTAAGCCCTACCGATTTGAAAAACGTGTCAAGGCAGTTGGATTGTGATAATTAGCCGCTTCAGTAGTGGCAGTACAGGCTAAAGTAATTAGCTACTGTGGTGTTTCTGGTGATGGTGGAGTGTCTGGCGGCGGTGTGTCGTTATTGGCTTGCATTTGCTCTTGCTCCCATGTTACTATCATCTCCCGCAATTCTGGCGGCAACATAGAAGCGTAGTCAGTTGTCGCAATAGTCGATGGGTCTAACTCGCCTGTAGCGATTAAGTTAGCTACAAGTATATGGAGAATGCGTCTCACGCGCCACAGTTGGTCTGATTGGTTGGGGCTGGGTTCGTCTGGATACTCATGATTGCTCATGAGGTTGAATATAAACCTAATTGAACAGGTAGCAAAGCCTGCGGTAACAGTATTTGCTGCTCTGTAGAAAACTTGCTTAATTTGACTAAAGTTTCTTGGATTTTATACGTATGTATAGATAAGGAGGGGAGGAGGACGAAACAGATTGGAAAGGAATAAGCAATGCAGCGATTACTACCCGATGGATTTAGCTTAACCACGGCGCAAGTTTTTGGAATACTGTATGTAGATTACCAGCAGCCGATTAAGCGTTATTTGTTTGTTAAGTGGGTACATAATCAAGATATTGCCGATGATCTTTGTCAGGAGACATTTAAGAGTTTTTGGGTCTTTATCTCACGCAAGGGAACGGCCTTACCACTGACTGCCGACCATAATAAATATTTGCTCTACAAGCTCTACAAGTTTGCTGATTATCGTGCCATTGATTATCTCCGAAAAACTAAGGGGTTTGAGTCCATCCCCTTGCCAGAAGATGAGGCGCACACTCAATCACCCGAACTGGTGGTAGAGGGAATTGAAAACCAGATAATTGGTAGTGACCGGCTCCAAAAGGCGCTAGCAGAGATGCCGCAAAAGCAGCATGAAATGCTGGCGCTGGTAGCATGTGGCTTTACGAATAAATGGATAGCGGCAAAATACGGTATCAGTGAGTCACGAGTGAGTCAGATAGTGAATAGGGGCAAAGCTCAACTACATAGGGAATACTACCCAGTGGCGCATAGCTTCCAACAGGAAGCACTGATCTTTTGTCAAGATCTGAAAGAGCTTTACCGTGATATAAATGATGATTATAAGCTGCTCGAAAAATCGCTTCCAAGATATGGTAACGGTCCATTACCATATGAGTTGCGACAGTGGATGGTGAAGTCAGGTGAGGGAATTATAGGTCGCGCAAACTCACTGAAAAACACTTTGCAAGAGTTAAGCAATAAAGGTGATTTACGTATTATTGGTGATAGACTAAATAAAATTTATATCATCAACAGAGAGATAGAAGTGAGGGCAGAAAAGGTACGAACCTATAGAGCGAGCGCTAACAACACAATAAAACTAGTGCGACTAAGGCGTAAGAGATTGATTAATCTAAAATAGCCATCTTTTGAACTGCTGTAGTCTGCCAGAGAGTAGCCATCTAAGCTAAAGAGTATCAAAGCCATACGACGCCAGCCTATTTTTTCATACCCAACACGCATAAATAATCTCAGTACTAATACTCGTATCATCAACTACAAAGTGAAAGGAGGCGCGTTGCACAACTGGTAGGAATACTCATAGCAAGCGAGCAAACCCTAGCTTACAGGTGAGGCTAATTGCTTTTAAGCAGTTCAGTATCAGCAGGGAGGGCAACCGTTAACGCAACGAAAGGAGGTAGGACAACAGCATAACAGGACAACAGTACAAAAGGCGGCCGCTGTGGTGCGGCCGCTGCTGGTAGTCACGTTTGATGGCTAGGGCGCTAGTCCAGAGCGCCTAGTTACGTCTAGTTTCGTTCAGGCCGTGCATTGACGGCCATTGCTTTTGATGTGTTGCGCCGGTCGTGCGCAACGAACTAAAGAAAGGATGTACAACCATGATAGACCGTTATTCTATCAATTTCGACAAAACTGTCGGCAGCGCGATGCTATTAGGCGTGGAAGCCAAGATGACCAGGGCTGACAAGCAAAACCCTAAGAGCGAGCAGGTGCAAGCGCGTGACAAAGACGGCGTGCCCAAATGGACAGTGACGCTGGCCGTGCAAACCAAGTCCTTTGAAAACACGAAGTTTGAGAACATCCCCATCACGGTAACCAGTCCGAATAAGCCCTATGAGGCTATTCCGCCCGGTACTCAAGTGACCGTTGAAAATATGGAACTTGGCATCATGCCCCAGCAGCGCGGCGGCTTCTCGGTGTTCTACTCGGCTGAAGCGATCAGGCCGCTGCAACCGGCGCAATCGTCGCGTCTGTCGTCCGCCCAGCTGCAACCTGCCCGTGTTGCGGTCGGCCAGTAGCAATAGGAGGGTAGCACATGAGACAGCAAACCGTTGAGCTAAAGGCGAAAAATGCCCAGTTGGCGCGGCGGCTGGTGACGTTCGCGCTGTTCTTCAATGGCGCGTTGGTGTTGACAGCGTTATGTGAGATGGCGGTGACCGGTGCGCAAGGGCTAGGAATGACGCTATTGCTGGCGTTCGTGGTCGATGCGCCGGTAGCGGTGTATGCGTTCAGCCAGGATGTACCGTTTGTTTGGGGGTGCCAGCATACGTTTAACAAGGTCTGTCGCGGCCTTGGCGGTAACTTCAAGTATGAGGGGTTCTCGCTCGGCAATTCTATCCGTGAGGGTTTGAAAGCGAAGCCAGGTCAGTATGTGGGCAACCAGACGAAAGCGGTGTATCCGACCTTGCTCAGCGTGACCGGGTCGCGCGAGGCGTGGACGGGGCTGGTAAAGCCCAATCCAGGCCAAACCGTCGATAATTTCAATGCCAACGCCTCGGCCTTCAGTCTGGCCTTCCAGGTTGAATTTATGGCGTTTGAGGTCGCGCAGAAAGGTCTCATCGCTATTCGGGCGGGCCGTGTGACAATACCAGCATACGACTTCGAGGAGTAGGCAGCATGGGGCTGGAAGCTGAACTGGCACTGTTAAAAGCAGTGCCAGTGGCTAGAGACATAGACGGACGCCCCTGGCGCATGCCCATCGAAGGCCAGCATGTCTTTATTGCTGGCCGGACGGGGGCAGGGAAAAATAGCTGGACCTGGAGCCTGGTGCTGAACCTGGCTCCGGCCTGGCGTGCCGGACTCGTGAAGTTCTGTGGATTAGATCCTAAACGTATCGAGCTAGCTATTTGTAGAGGTTTCTGGGATTACTACGCCAATACTGACGAGAGTATGGTTGAGCTTTTAGAGCAGTGCGTTGCCGACATGCAGCAGCGCATGGACACCATGCAGGGCGAGACGCGGTGCAACATGACAAGCCCTGAGTCGCCGCTCAACGTCATCGTCATCGACGAGATGGCGTACCTGTCGTTCTACATGGCGGACAAACGTCTACGTGAACGGGCAGACAAGGCCGTCCGCACGCTCCTGACGCAAGGCAGAGCGCCAGGCTATGCCGTCGTCGGTGCCGTGCAAGACCCTCGTGTCGAGACGTGCGGGTACCGCAATATGTTCAGTCTCCGCATTGCGGGCGGCCTGAACGAGGCGGCGCAAGTGGACATGGTGCTAGGCAAGGGCATGCATGACGTGGGGGCATACTGCGAATTGATACCCCTCAATGAGCCAGGCGTGGCCTATGTGCTGGATGCCGAGCATATGATGAAGCCGATTATGGTGCGCGCCCCTCGATGTAGTGACGAGACTATTAAGCGGGTGCTGGCAAGCGTGCCGGCAAAAGCGGTCATGGGTGCGCAAGACGTAAAAGACGAGCAACCGGCCGGGCAATTGCAATCTGGCTGGCAGTACAAAGTCGAGTGAGGTGAATATGAGCAGTAGTGAATTACGGGCGCTGGCGTCAATTGGCATGGCACAGGCCAGCGCAGAGTTGCAAGAGGGCTTTCTGTACGCCTTCGAGCAAATAGTGAACCGGCGCAAGGGATGGATTGTGTTTGAAATGTTCAGCGATGAGCAGGTCGAGCAGGTCAAGCACCTGCGTCAGTCAGGGCTGTCTGATAGCGATGTGCTGGCCTGGATTAAAAACCAGATGGCGGTGAGCTACGACGACCTGCACGAAACGGTCTTGCTGGCAGTGGTACGGGAAGTAGAAATGGCGCATGCGCGGCGCTAGCCGCGCGGGAGCTGGCCGCGATAGCGTAGCGACAAGCGGCCAGCGACCCAGCCGGGTGGATAGAGACACAGCAGGCGGAAACACCTATGTTGCGGTGATGGCAAGCAGTTCACTCTTCACTTGATGGATAGAGGCAAAGTCACACAGCAGAAAGTTGGAGCGTGGATTGTGAGCAGTCGCGAAGGGCAAACTGCGGCGTTTCCGGCTCTGGAAGATCAGATTGCATGTTGCACGGATAAATGGGCGGTGAGGCATTGCATCGTGCATGAGGCAACCGGGCTGGTGATACCGATGGTCTGCGGCAAGTATAGCTGTAAATACTGCGGGCCGCGCCGCGTCGAGATGTGGCGCAGTCTGATTGAGTTGGCGGAACCAGAGCGGTTTATCACCTTAACGCGGGTAGGCTTGAAGCTGGCGCAAGTCGGTAGAGTGGCGACGACGGTTGTGCAGCGGCTCCGGCGGCGAAAGTACAAGTTCGAGTACTGCATGACATTTGAGCAACACAAAAACGGCTACTTTCACATCCATATGCTGCAAAAGGGTGACTATATCCCGCAGCCGTTGCTAGCTGATTGTTTGCGTTCGGCGACGCATGGTTTTAGCTACGTGGTAGATATTCGGCGCTGCAAAGCTGGCACGGCGGGCTATATCATGAAGTATTGTACAAAGGTCCTGGCTGAGAGTGATGTGGGAATGCAGCCCGATGGCACGCGGGCGCGGATTAATCGGGTGCGCTACTCGAAGGGCTTTTTTCCTTCCCCTACGAGGGTGTTAAAAGATGAGCTTCGGGTGGCGGCTGTCGAAAAGAAACGCGAGCAAGGCAAGGATGCAGCGGTGTATGAGGGGCCGTGGAAGTTGCAGGAGTTTGCACCATTGCCACGTGATGATCGGGGTGTTGTCGAGGAAGCGGCACATGAACAGTACATGCGGCTAGTTGCTGAGCGTGTGCGCGAAGTTACTACTGAGCCGGTGCGATTGTCAAAAGGTGGGAAGCAGGTACTGGCGTTTATGGTGCTAGAGTCGTTGCGGCTTGGTGAGGTTGCTACTGCCTAAATTACTGAGAAAGCGAGGGTTACCTATGGCTACATTGGTCGATCGAATGGAGCTGAGTCAAGATCAGCGGGTGGAATTGGACGAGGAGGGGGTGACGTGGATTGTGCAAGAGCTGGTGCCTGGCATAAAAGCGGCGCAAAACATCAGGTTAGATGCAGCAGCGGCAATCAGGCTGTTTGATTTCCTGCTGCCGTATGAAGAGCCGTTGACACGTTGGCGTGATGGTCATACGCCGTAGCGGGAGAAATGAGCTATGTACGATAAGACGGCTGAACCTGCGGCAGACTGTCTTACGGTTTGATCTGCTCTTACTCATGATAATGGTACGAAAGGGAAAATAATGAGCAAACCATTCGCCATAACCCCTGCCCTCGACCTGCTATTACGCGGCAGCACAGATATGCCGGTGGGACTCTACCACCTGCACCTGGCCACCGCCGATCAACTTAATAGGTTACATTATAAGCCCGGTATGCTCAAGACGGTCAGCAAGCGGCTAAAGGTATTGGTAGACAACGGCTACGTACAAGCTGACTGTATACCCACAAAGCTGTTCAAGAGCCCGTACTACTACACGCTTGCCAGTAGAGGCCTGCGTTATCTGTCGAGCGTGGGGATAGACGTACCCACGTCCGACAGAGCAGGTAAGGAGATCGTTGAGAGCTACTTGCATCTCAGACATGCGATTGAACTGAACGATGTGCTCATAGCCGCCTTACGCCTCAAGTTTGCCGATCCGCGATACTATTTAGCCCGCTATATCCATGAACGGGCATTGAAGCGGACGCCATACAAGAACAGCACGCTAACGCTTATCCCTGACGGCTTCTTAGACTTCCGTATCCGCGCGCAAGATGTGCCGGAACGCTACGTCAGGCTGGTGCTTGAGCATGACCGGGGCACCGAACAGCAAGACCATTTCAAGCGCCGCATACGCGCCTACAAAGACTTCTACCTGAACAATGGGCCGCAACAACTCTTTGGCGTGAAGACCGCGATCACGGCCTTTACGACTTTCATAAGCAGCAAGCGCGTTGTACAAATGCGCGAGTGGACGTATCAGGAACTGCAAGGCAATCCGCAGCTGTTGCCGCTGTTCATCTTCGCCGAGTTGCCGAAGCCGCTAGAACCGAAGCACTTATTGTTTGAACGCCGCTGGTATACCCTGACGGACGGCCAGCCGATATATCTATTGGGAGATTAAGGAGCAATGAACAATGGATGAATTAAACCCCAAGAAGCAAACAACCAGTATCTTAGAGTTGTTATACCTCATCCGGGGGAAGAATAAGGGTGAGCTGTCTTTTGCTGAGTGGCTTGAATACGCTTCGAGTTGGGCAACGGGTGTCATTGCTGAATATGAGACGGGGCAACGTGATGCTGCCCCGTCGATACCGCCTATGCAGTCGTCTCAAGATGGTGATGAAGACGGATGCCAGAGCTGTCAATGAGAATGAGGGGTGCGGCTAGTGTCTTACACGTGGACAGGTGAAAGCCACGAAATACGTAGTATTTCGGAATATAACGGCCTCGTTTTTTTCCGGGTATGTCGGTAACTTTCACGAAAAACACCAGGTTTCTTTGGTTCGAATACGATGTGTGAGTTTGCTTATGTAAACAGTATAGCCTATAAGCTTGCTCAAAAGCAACCCCACTAACACTGCCCACCAGTACACCACCACTGCCAAATATTAACCGTCTCCGACGCCCCAAACGGACCAGGACTATAATTATGGGTCACATTCTTACTTATCGCAATATCGGTTGGTCCATACAACGTAATAAACGGGAAGTCCGTCAGGTAGACCTGGTGTATCTGGTTGAAGATCTGCTGGCGCGCTGCGGGATCCGCCGTTGACTGCTCCTGCACATACAGGTTGTCCAACTGGTGGTTGCAGTAGAAGTTCAGGTTGAACACGTAGGGCAGAGATGAGCCGCTACAGGCAAACAACGATGAATCATCCGCGTCGTATGGCTGCACCGCATTCTCGAACTCGGCGATATCATATACCCCCGGCTTGCCGTCCGTCAGGAATGGACCGAAGAGCGTGCTGGCCGGATAGTTCTGGATGTCGATTTTGATGCCAATGGCCTTGAGGTTCTGCTGCACAATCAACTCATCGGCGGCGCGCCAGGGATTGCCAGCCGTCGTCGAATACTGGAACTCCAGGCGTTGACCCGCTTTGGTGCGCACGCCATC
>WNGK01003232.1_pt1 | contig 35923 bp, 26 predicted proteins | sample 5400601 | NCBI WGS metagenome assembly WNGK01 (sample SAMN13153376, study PRJNA577476) | soil metagenome | isolation source: 60 cm soil or saprolite under Garry oak tree replicate 1 | place: USA:California | collected 2016-06-15 | reverse complement strand
AGGAGCGCCTGGTGATCGTGGCCGAGGTGGGGCGCCGTTACCTGCCGAAGCGCGACCAGCCTATGGATGTCCAGGAGGTGATCCAGCCCATTAAGCGGGCTGTAGCGAAATACCACGAGTTGGGAGTGTATGCTGTAGTACTGCTCAAGCCCGGCGGCATTCCGAAGACCTCCAGCGGGAAAATGCAGCGGAGCGCATGCCGGGCCAACTTCCTCGCCGGAAGTCTGGATACAATAGAGAAGTGAACTATGTCACAAAACGAAGACAGCAGGGGGAATTCCATTTCAGACTGGTTGGTGGCCCGGCTCGCTGAAGTTCTGGGATTCTCGCCTCAAGATATCGACATCCGAGAGCCTCTCACCAATTTTGGCCTGACTTCACGGGACGCGGTTGGCCTTTCCGGGGACCTGGAGGAGTGGCTAGGACGCAGGCTCTCGCCCACCCTGGCATATGAATATCCAACCGTCGAGGCCCTGGCCAGGTATTTAGGGGGGGAACCGGGTATCTCGGAGGAAGATATCAGGGAAAGCGCTAAGGTGGTGGGTGAAACGGAGCCGATCGCCATTGTCGGTATAGGCTGCCGGTTCCCTGGAGCTAACGACCCGGAGGCTTTTTGGCGGCTCCTGCGTGATGGCAGAGACGCCATCACCGAGGTTCCGGCAGACCGTTGGGATATTTCCGCCTACTACGACCCGCATCCGGGTACTCCTGGCAAAATGAGCACGCGGTGGGGCGGATTTTTGGAACACGTGGATCGCTTCGACCCGCACTTCTTCGGCATCTCTCCTCGGGAAGCGAGCCGCATGGATCCCCAGCAACGGCTGTTGTTGGAAGTAGCCTGGGAGGCCCTCGAGAATGCAGGACAGGCGCCCCTGCGACTCGCTGGCAGCCAGACCGGAGTATTTCTTGGGATAAGCGGCGTAGACTATTCCCAGCTTCAGATCCGCTACGGTGACTTCCCGTTTGATATCGACGCCTATGCTGGCACAGGCAATGCCCATAGCATTGCAGCCAACCGCCTGTCCTATCTGCTCGACCTGCACGGGCCTAGCCTGTCGGTGGACACCGCCTGTTCATCATCGCTTGTTGCCATCCACCTCGCCTGCCAGAGCCTGCGAAGCGGTGAGTCTACGCTCGCCCTTGCCGGTGGGGTGAACCTGGTCCTCTTCCCCGCAATGACGGTTGCCTTCTCGCAAGCACACATGATGGCGTCAGACGGTCGCTGTAAAACCTTCGATGCACGGGCCGATGGCTACGTACGGGGAGAGGGATGCGGCGTCGTCGTGCTCAAACGTTTTTCCGATGCCCTAAAGGATGGCGATTCCATTTACGCGTTGCTGTGCGGGTCAGCCGTCAACCAGGACGGGCGAACTGCGGGCATTACAGCCCCTAACGGCCTTTCCCAGCAGGCAGTCATCCACAAAGCGCTGCTTTCGGCAGGTATTGCGGCTGACCAACTGAGCTACATCGAAACTCACGGTACCGTTGAGAAGCTGAATCCCCTCATCTCTTTGGAGAATACACCTCTCGTCATCCCGTCCGAGCCGCAGCCATGGCCGAGACGGGAGCAGCCGCGCTTTGCCGGAGTGAGCAGCTTTGGCTTCGGGGGTACCAATGCCTATCTGGTGGTTGAGGAAGCGCCACAACGCCGATCGACCTCCAATGAAATTGAGCGCCCGCTTCACCTGCTGACGCTCTCGGCAAAAAGCGCTTCTGCCCTCAAGGAACTGGCTTCCCGTTTCGAGCATCACCTTGCAGCTCATCCTGATGAGCTACTCGCGGATATTTCTTTCTCAGCGAACACCGGCCGGTCGCATTTCGCACATCGCCTCGCAGTCACCGCCGACTCGACCTCGCAATTGCGCCAACAACTGGCTGCCTTCATCGCTGGCGAGCGAGCTCCCAGGATTCAGAGCAGGCAACTGCAAAGCCAGCGCGCGCCGAAGGTGGCGTTCCTGTTCACCGGGCAGGGCTCTCAGTACAGCGACATGGGGAGGCAGCTTTACCACACCTCGCCGACCTTCCGCAAGATTCTGGACCAATGCACTGAAATTCTTCGCCCTTACCTGGAGCTGCCACTGCTGTCGGTACTTTTTCCGCAGCCCGGAGCGCCCTCGCCCCTGGACGAAACTGCCTACGCCCAGCCCGCGCTGTTTGCACTCGAGTATGCCCTGGCCGAGTTGTGGCGTTCATGGGGGATTGAGCCTGATGTGGTAATGGGCCACAGTGTGGGTGAGTATGTAGCAGCCTGTGTTGCGGGAGTGTTCAGCCCGGAAGACGCGCTTACGCTCATTGCCGGACGCGGCCAACTCATGCAGGCTCTGCCTCGGAACGGAGAAATGGCGGCGGTATTCGCAGACGAAGCCAGGGTGAGCAGGTTTCTCGCTCCTTTTCTCGAGCAGATTTCTATCGCCGGGGTCAACGGTCCAGAAAACACGGTGATATCGGGAGAACGGCAGGCCGTACATGCCATGCTAAAGACTTTAGAGTCGGAGGGCATCCACACCCGGCTGTTGAACGTTTCCCACGCTTTCCACTCGCCGCTTATGGAGCCTATCCTCGATGCTTTTGAGCGGAGAGCCAGCCGGGTGCATTTTGCAGCCCCTCGCATCCCCTTGATCTCCAACCTGACGGGAAAGCCGCTGGCGCAGGGGGAAATCCCCGATGCACGCTACTGGCGCCAGCATATCCGAGAAGCGGTGAAATTTGCGGACGGCATGCGCACGCTTGCTGAGATGGGCTACGAAGTATTCCTGGAGTTGGGTCCGACCCCAACCCTGCTGGGAATGGGAAAAGCGTGCCTGCCAAAAGGAACTGGCAAGTGGCTACCCTCCTTGAGGAAAGGAAAGGCCGACTGGGAGTGCCTGCTGGATAGCTCAGGCACCCTGTACACACTTGGCGTGGAGTTGGACTGGGTCGGCTTCGACCGGGACTATCAACGCCGCAGACTGCCCCTGCCCACGTCTCCGTTCGAGCGAAAACGGTACTGGTTGGACCTGTCCGGTAGCAGGCATTCCCTGGAGAGCACCCAGAGTCCTTCACTGCACCCTTTGCTTGGGCGACGGGTGCGCTCAGCGCTTTCGATGCTCCAGTTTGAGTCTACACTTAGTACGTCTGCGCTCCCCTATCTAGCCGATCACCGCGTACATGGCTCGGTGGTGTTCCCAGCCACAGCCTATATCGACATGGCTCTGACGGCCGCAGAGCAGGCGCTTGAGAAGGCTGGGGCAGCTATCGAGGTAGAGTTGGTCTTTCAGCAGGCGCTATTTTTACCTGAAAACGGTAGCCGGGCGGTGCAGTTGATTCTTTACCCGGCAACTTCTGGGGTAACTTCCTTCCAGGTTTTCAGCCAGCCAGGAGATGAAGAAAGTGGCAAGGGAGAATGGACGCTCCACGCCTCGGGGAAGATTCGACCCGGCCAGGTGAATAGGTCTCCGTTGATGAAGGAACAAGTCCGCCTCGAGACGATTAAGTCCCGCTGCCAGGAAGAGATTCTGGCTCCAGCATTGTACCAGCGCCTACGCGATAGCGGCTTGCAGTACGGCCCCGCTTTTCAAGGCATACAGAGCCTCTGGCGGGGCATTGGGGAGGCATTGGGGCAGATCGAGAACTTTTCTCAGGTCTCCGGGTCAGAAGCGAGCGCCTACCGCTTTCACCCTGCATTCCTGGATGCTTGCCTGCAGGTCATGGCAGCTACCTTGCCCGGTCAAAGCGGGTACGCCGTGGCGGGAGATACCTATCTCCCGTCAGCGGTAGCAGCCGTGCGGGTTTTCGATCTTTCGGGAACACGTCTGTGGAGCCATGCCACTCTCCGGCCAGATGCAGCGTTGCATGCGAATACACTGGAAGGCGATATTCGCATTTACAATGAAGCCGGGCAGGTAGTGGCGGAGATACTGGGCCTGCGGCTCACGCGGCTGGGAAGCGATACGAGGCGCACTTCCCAGGTCAATCCGAACGATTGGCTCTACAAGCTCGAGTGGCAACCGCAAGCCCTACCGCAGATAGAGGAGACCCTGAGCGGCCATCAGCCGAGTCGGCCAGGTAGCTGGCTGATCTTCGCCAACAGCGGAGGTGTTGGCCAGGCCCTGGCGGAGCATCTTCAGGCGCGCGGGGAAACTTGTTTTCTGGTCTTCCCAAAGGGAGCGTTGAAAACTTCAGAAGCAGTATGTGAACATTTCTGGATAGACCCGACCAGTCCTACAGATCTACCACGGCTATTGCAGGAGACTCTGAGTCCGAACAACCCACCCTGTCGCGGCATACTCCACTTATGGAGCCTCGAAGCCGTGGGGGACACCCAGGATATCACACTGGCTTCCTTAGAGGAAGCACAGATATTGGGCAGCAGCAATGTCCTGCTCCTGGTGCAGGCGCTGGCGAAGGCAGATTTGCCGCATCGGCCGCGCCTCTGGTTGGTAACCGGTGGCGCGCAGGCAGTGGGAGAGGAACCGGTATCGGTTGCTCAGGCGCCCTTGTGGGGACTTGGAAGAGTTATTGCCCTTGAACACCCGGAGCTTCGGTGTACGCGCATTGATCTTGAACCGATTGGCGGGATGGCCGACCTTCAATCGCTCTTTAAAGAACTCTGGTCCGGGGATAACGAGGACCAGATCGCTTTCCGCCGCGCCGTGCGCTATGTTCCCAGGCTGGTAAGCGCCGCACCCGTACCGGGCGACGCTTCAGTCGGGAAGACGGGCGAGAGCGAGGGCGCGCTCAGCATTCCTGCGACGCCATCGTTTCACCTGGATATTGCGAAGTCGGGCCAGTTGGATGCGTTGAGGTTGCAGCCCACTCCACGCAGCGAACCGGGACCAGGGCAGGTCGAAATCGAGGTGTACGCGGCTGGACTCAACTATAGGGACGTTCTGAACGCGATGGGGGTGTATCCAGGCGAGCCGATACCATTGGGGGCGGAGTGCAGTGGAAGAATCGCCAGGGTCGGAGAGGGCGTCGAGGGATTTCAGGTGGGTGACGAAGTTCTGGCCATCGCTCCATCCAGTTTCGCCAGGTTCGCAACGACCTACGCATCTCTGGTGGTACCAATGCCGGGAAACCTCAGCTTCGAGGAGGCGGCGACGATGCCTGTCACTTTCCTGACGGCCCATTACGCCCTGAACCACCTGGCCAGAATGGGTGAGGGCGAGCGCGTTTTGATACACGCGGCGGCAGGAGGCGTGGGCCTTTCGGCGGTACAACTTGCCCAACGGGCGGGGGCCGAGATCTTCGCCACGGCAGGCAGTCCCGAGAAACGGGCGTTCTTGCAGTACATCGGCGTGAAGCACGTCATGGATTCCCGCTCGCTGGCCTTTGCCGACGAAGTAATACAGCGTACCGGAGGCAGGGGTGTGGATATCGTCCTGAACTCATTGCCGGGAGAATATATTCCAAAGAGCCTCTCGACTCTCGCGCCCTACGGCCGCTTCCTGGAAATCGGCAAAATGGATATCTATATGAACAGGCCTTTAGACCTGTACCCTTTCTCCAACAATTTATCCTACTTTGCCATCGATCTGGATCGACTATGCAGGGAGCGCCCCACCCTGATCCATTCCCTCTTCCTCGAATTGATGGAATCCTTCAGGGATGGTACGCTCCGGCCACTTCCGCGCAACATCTTCCCCATACAGGATGCAGTGGGCGCCTTCCGGTACTTAACCCAAAGAAAGAACATCGGTAAAGTCGTAGTTTCCCTGCAAGGCGCGGATTCCCTGACTGCGTTCGAGGCACCAGTCAAGCTCCGTTCAGACGGAACGTACCTTATCACAGGCGGTCTCGGCGGCCTGGGTCTGCTTGTTGCTCAGTGGATGGTCCAGCAGGGCGCGCGACACCTGGTTCTGCTGGGGCGAGGGGATGCCACCGGCCCAACTCGCGAAGCAATTTCGGCCCTGGAGGAGGCCGGGGCTAGAGTTGTAGTAGCCAGGGCGGACGTGGCCCAGGAAGAGCAAGTGGCGGGCGCTCTTGTCAAAATTCACGACTCGATGCCGCCGCTACGAGGCATCATCCATGCCGCCGGCGTCCTCGATGATGGCCTGCTGCTCAATCAGGATCAAGAGCGCCTCGCCGCGGTCATGGCTCCCAAGGTACAGGGAGCCTGGAATCTGCATAAATTGACGTTGAGCGCGCCGCTGGACTTCTTTGTGCTCTTTTCCTCGCTCGCTTCGGTGCTCGGGTCTCCGGGCCAGGGACCCTATGCTGCCGCCAACTCTTTCTTAGATGCCCTGGCTCACCATCGTCGGGCGCTAGGGCTGCCTGCACTCACCATTAACTGGGGACCGTGGGCAGCGCAGGGCATGGCGGCCCCATCGAACCATAATCGACGCTTTGCCTATCGCGGGATAGACGCCATCGCGCCTCAACAGGGACTCGAGGCGTTGGAGCAACTGCTCCGACAGCATGCCTCGCAAATGGTGATCGTTCCCGCCAACTGGCAGCAGATGCTCTCCTCTTTCCCGGGCGGGCAGGCGCCAGCATTGCTCACTCTAGTGGTTCAGGGACAGGCGGCTCCTAGGGCGGGCCAGAGCGCCCGGCGAGAGGAGGACGACCTCAGCGTGGCAGCGCTGTCCGCTATGGAACCGGGTCAGCGGCAGGCGCGGCTTCAATCGCTCCTGCGAAATGAGCTGGCAATCGTACTTGGCCTTGAGCCGGACGAGGTCGACCCGCAGGTGTCTCTCAACAACCTGGGCCTTGACTCTCTCATGCTTCTAGAATTGCGGCAACGCCTCGAAAACGGTCTGGGTATAGAGCTACCAATGGAGAGCCTGATGCAGGACCCCAACCTCAGCGATCTTTCGACCAAACTGCTTGTCCTGCTGGAAAGCTCAGCCTCACGGGTAAGGTAGCCCCAAACTTGCGTTTGAGTCGGTTCTGCTCCAAAAGCACCTTGCAGGGGTCAGGCCTTGTTCTCACGCAACGGGGCACTCACCGCGTGCAGGTAACCCAGAATCTCCCGGTAGGATTGAAGCATACCCGTTTCGTGATAGGCAATGGAGTGCTGCTCGCAGTAGGCCCTGACGACCTGTTGCGCTTCTCGCAATCTGTTCCTGGGCATGGTCGGGAACAGATGGTGCTCGATCTGGTAGTTCAGCGCACCATACCAGAAGTCGATCAAAGAATTGGCTCTGACATTGCGGGAAGTAAGCACCTGCTGGCGCAAGAAGTCCACCGGGCTATCCTTCTCCCAAACCGGCATGCCTTTGTGGTTGGGTGCTGCGACCGAACCGAGATACAGACCAAAAAGCGCTCGCTGGACGATAAAGAATCCTATCGCCTGCCAGATGCCCAGGCGGGAGAACAATAGGCCAAAGTAGAGCAAGTAGTGGAGGGCCATTATCGACATCTCGGCCAAGGGGTGTTTTGCTTTCCTCTCGAGCAGGAAGCGGATGCTAAAGATCAGGAAAGTCAGCCAGCCGAGGAGTTCTAATGGCAAAACAAAGTATGCCTGGTATTTCACCATAAACCGCAGAAACCCCCGCTTATTACGAGCCTCTTCTTCAGTAAAGGCGAGCAGTGGGATGGCAATATCAGGATCGGAGTCGAGTTGATTGGGATGCCCGTGATGCTGATTGTGCTTATCGACCCACCAGCTCCAACTCTGTCCGAGCAGTAAATTGCCGACCACAAAGCTACTCATCTCGGTGTTCCAGCTGGTGCGGAAAACCTGCCGGTGCCCCAGATCGTGGCCCAGGAAGCCCATTTGAGCGAAGGCAAAGGCCATAAACACAGCGTTCAGGAGTTGTAACCAGAAGTTGTCGACGACCAGCAGGAAGATCACGCTTCCAGCGAGCAGGCTCACCGTAAATAGAATTTTGTAGGTGTAGTAAGCCGGTTGCTGGTCTAACAACCCCTTCTGTTTAATAAGTTGCTTCAACTCCACATATTCGTTTGCGAAGGCGCGTGGGGCATTTGAATCGGGGTAGATGAGAGCAGCACCCGACGTGCCAGGTGTAGACTGCTCACGAGGTTCTACTGTTCCGACTTTTTGCGCCAGGGAACGAAGCTGATCCTGCATGTTTCATCCCTCTCTAGTTTTCTGCCAGCGCGGGCGCGATTGGTTTGTCATGCAGCTTGCTAACGAGACGATTACCTCTCCCCCGGAGAGGGTGGTCTCTACCTGCGCTCAGGCAAGCTAGAAGGAAGTACCTGCGGTCAAGCAAGCTGCAAGGTAGTAATCGGCCCCTACTGCTTTTTCTGAAAGATCATCCTTTGATGATCGAGTAGCTCCCGCTTGAAACATTCTTTGTCGTAGCCTTTACGAAGTAGCTCCATTCTAGCACGGAAATTTTCGTCTGTGAGAAAGCGCGGCACGAGTTTGGCCACTGCAAGTACCTTTGGGAGACTAAAATTCGGATAGGTGAAATTTGAGAGGGTGAAATTCCAGAGCCTGCCCCATTGTTCCATCGTTTCAATGTAATCCAGTCGCCCGTTATTGTCTGAAATGAGTTCAAAGTACGGTTCAGCAACCCGAAGAATATGCTCTTCGCCAAAGGGGAGCCACGAGCCGGGGAAGAACTTTCCTAAAAGAGCCAGAATATATTCGTTCGACCCTTTCCTTGCTTCTAACGAGATAAGCTCATAAGGAGGCGCGTTTTTCCCCCACATCATGGTTTGTAAATATAGCTTCCCAGCTTCTGGGAGAAGCTGGTGGCACAAACGAAAGAAACGATCATAGACCTGGTCCTGTTGCCCCGCTAAATATTCCTCAACCGAACAAAAGTGCTCGAACGCGCCAACGCTGACAATGCCATCGAACCTTCCAAAGGTATCAACACGCATATCTTTCCAATCCATCAGATATGCTTCAAACCCGTCAGATACACATGCCTCCACTTGTTTGGTAGATAAAGTCAGGCCAATAGCATGCCCCCCTCTTTCTTTGACCGCTTTTAGCATAGGCCCCCACCCACAGCCTATGTCAAGCACTCTCGCACCCGGCTTGAAAGCGATCCCGTTGAGAATGTAGTCATGTTTATCCTGTTGCGCCTGTCTGAGGGTTTTAGAGAAATTCCCGTTATAGAGAGCACAAGTAATGTCAGCATTTTCACCGAAGCTGGCACGGATAACCTCGTCCATATAGTTGTAGGTTTCTTCGATTTCTTGCTGATTTGCCATGGTTGTTCACTCCCTTCTAGCTTTTTTGAAGCGCAAGCACAACGTTTGCACCGCCGACGGCCCGCCCACCAAGCAACGCTGCGGATGCAGACAGCGGGCGCGCCTCTTTCTGCACCAGATTCAAGCCATAGCGCGGGTCTAGCTTCTCGCAATTGATGGTCGGAGGTATGATGCCGTGTTGCAGCGCCAACAGGGCGGTAATCGCATCGAGCGTACCCGCAGCGGCGTAGCTGTGACCAAGCATAGTACGCGGGACGCTCACGGGCAGATGCGCGAGTTCACTGCCAAAGACTCTATGCAGTGCCTCTGCCTCACCCTGATCGGAAGAGGGGATGGCGCGTCCGTCAAGGCTGAAGTAGCCGATATCCCGCGGTTGTAACTGCCCTTCCCGCATGGCGATCTGTATAGCGCGGGCATACTGGCTGCCGTTGGATGAAGGGGTCATCAGTCCGTGGGCGTCGTTGGTCTGGCCGTAGCCGACAACCTCTCCATAGATGGGGGCGCCTCGCTGCAGCGCGTGTTCGTACTCCTCCAGAATGCATATTCCCGCTCCCTCCGCCATGAGCAAGCCGGCAGCGCGCCGATCGAACGGGCGATATGCGTTGGGATCATCGCCTACGGCAGCGTAGCCGCTGTGAGCCAGCGCAAAGAGCATGAAGGGGTATAAGAACGCCTCGCACCCGCCTGCAATGATGACGTCCGCGGCTTTTCTCCGAATAGCCCTATAGGCCATACCCAGGGCATCCAGGCCGCTGGCCGTATCGTTGACCGGCGTCTTGCAGTATCCCTCTATGCCGTAGCGGATAGATACCTGGCCCACGTTCGCAACCTGAAGCCACGCTATGGCTGAATAGACGCTCATAAAGCGCGGCCCACGCGCGTACAGCGTGCGCGCTTGCTCCAGGAGGTACTCGACGCCGCCCAGCGTGTTGGCGATCACCGCTCCCACTCGTTGGGGATTCTCCTGCTCCAGAGCTAGTTTTGCGTCCTGCAGCGCCTCCTGGACAGCAGCGAGGGCGAAATGGGTCATGCGGTCGGTGCGGTTTACCAGCTTTCGCTCAATGTAGTCGTACACCACAAAATTGCTGACCTCTCCTGCCACGCGAATCAACAATTCAGAGGCAGGATAGCGTGAAATTGGTTTGATACCAGAGATACCTCTGCTTGTCGCATGCCAGAAGGCCTCTTTTCCAATGCCATTTGCAGCCACCACGCCCAACCCTGTAATCACCACACGCCTCTCTGTTGTATGCCCCATGCTTGTTTTCCTTACATTGATGACGCAGCTTACGATTGTCTCTTACGCCAATCAGTTCGCGAGAGAACGAGTAGATTATTCACACCGCCAAAACCGCTGGAATGCGTGAGTGCCACATTCACAGCAGCCTGGCGCGCGATATTTGGCACGTAATCGAGATCGCACAGTGGGTCGGGATATTCCTGGTTAATTGTCGGCGGAATCACCTGGCGCTCCAGCACCAGAGCAGTCACGACGGTTTCAATAGCGCTGGCCGCCCCCTGCGCGTGCCCGATCATCGACTTGGTCGCGCTGATCGGAATGCGATAGGCTTGTTCGCCAAAGACGGCCTTGTAGGCCGCCGTCTCTGTACTGTCGTTGGTGGGTGTTGAACTACCATGCGAATTGATGTAGCCGAGCTGCGCGGGTGTGATCTCTGCTTCGTCTAGCGCCTGCCTGATGAGTTGTTGGAGTGGCGCCCCCCCCGGAGGAAGGGCGGTCATATGATGCGAGTTGCTGTTGGAGACGAAAGTGATCATCTCCGCATAAATGTGCGCCCCGCGCGCCAGCGCGCGCTCGCGTTCCTCCAGGACGAGTACCCCCGCACCCTCGGCCATGACAAAACCGTCTCGCCTGCTGTCATATGGGCAGGATGCCTGTTCCAGCTCTTCATTGCGCGTGCTCATAGCCCCAAGTACGCAAAAGGCCGCGAACCCGCCATAAGTAATGGCTGATTCTGACCCACCCGCCAGCATGCAGTCGACCTGCCCGTCCTGAATGGCCCAGAAAGCCTCACCAATCGCATCGGCACCGGCAGAACACCCGGTTGAAATGACCATGCAAGGCCCGTGCAACTGGTGGTGGGCGGCAATCGCAGCCGCAGGTGCGTGAGTCGAAAGCAGCGAGACAGGGACTGGACCGTCTCCAGTAGCCCGTGGGTAATGTGCGCCGAGATCGGTCACCTGGCGCCACAGCTGCTCTCCAGCCGTAATAGAGGCCATAGCCGAACCCATATACACCCCCATCTGATCGCGTTCTTCCTCGCTCAGCTCGGATGGGAGTCCGGCGTCTTGTAAGGCAAGATTGGCTGCCGCAAGAGCAAATCGGGTATTGCGATCGGTAGAGAGGACTTCGTCTCGCGTGATGCCATATGCCTGCGGCTCGAAGTTTGCTACCTCCCCGGCGATGCGTGTCGGCAGTGGACTGGCGTCGAAGTGGGTGACGCGCCGGATGCCAGAGATGCCAGAGATACACGCGCTCCAGAAGTCCTCTTTTCCTATACCATTAGGGGCCACAACCCCGAGTCCGGTGATAACCACTCGTCGCTGCATAGAATGCTCCTCACTGCCGGGGGGTGGACGCGATAAACCGCGTCCCTACATTCGCGGCGGGCTCCAATCTTACGCGGAGGCCATGCTTTGAGCGCAGCGTGATCAGCGGAAGTGGCACCACCGGGTGGCCCGGTACGACGCAGGGTATGTAGCGATGGAGAATAGTAGCCAGCACCAGCCGTACCTGTAGTTGGGCCAACGGCATACCTATACAAATACGTGAACCGCCACCAAATGGGAAGTAAGCCCACTGCGGCACCTTCTGTCCGTTCACCGGGTCCCAGCGCTCTGGACGGAACACCTTTGGATCGCCCCAGATATCGGGGAGGCGGTGGAGTACCCACTGGCTGAACATGATCAACGTCCCGGCAGGAAAGTGGTAGTCGTCGAGATCGAACGCCCCAACTGCCCGTCGGCCCTGCGTCCAGGCTGAGGGGTACAGCCGCATCGACTCCTTCACGACCCAATCGAGGTATGCCAGCTGTGAGAGATCACCCGCCTGCGGGTCGCGTCCGGCCAGCACATCCTGAAGCTCGGCCAGCACCTTCTCGAGGATGTTTGGATGCTCCGAGAGCAGGTAGAAGGTCCAGGTAATGGTGTTGGTGGTGGTCTCGTGACCGGCTGCGATCAGTGATACCAGTTCGTCACGCACTTGTTCTCTGGTCAACATATCGTCATCATGCTTATCCTGAACCTGGAGGAGTATCGAGAGTATATCCCCTGCGTCACAATTATCGGCAAGTCGCTGATCAATCAGGTTGTAGATGAAAGCGTCTGCCTTTCGTTTGGCAGCCATGCGCTGGCCATATGGAGTAATCGGTAGATCAATCTGCAGGTTCAACAGCCCTTCGAGAATCCCTACGGGATTGCCAATCATATTGTCGATAATCTGGCGGGACGCAATGCTCTGCTTGGCCATATCGATATCGACGAGCATTTTCATAGTCATACGCAGAATCAATGCTTGCAGATCACGTGAAATATCAATCTCTGCTCCGGCTTGCCACTGCGCCACGGTCTCTTGTGTGTATTGCACGATCATGTCCGCATAGCTCTCTACGCGGCGCTTAGAGAAAGCTGGCTGCAGGAGACGACGGTGTCGATGATGAAAATCACCGTCCGTGGTCAACAGGCCATCGCCAACGAGATCGTGCAGACCCTGGGTCACCTTGTCGGTGAAGCTGCGCGCCAGCAATGAGAGGACGAGCAGGTTGCCGAAGATAAGCCCTCCGGCGACCTCGCGGTTCGTGAAATTGCGTGGGTTTTCCGTCAAGATATAGCGAATATGCTCGGGCCGGAAGAGCAGGACAATGGGCGTCTTTCCGATATAGATGGTAGCCATGCGGCCATAGGCCTGTTCCAGTTGCAGTAGGAAGCCGAGTTGGTCGTGCCGGAACTGCAAGACATTCCCAAGAAAGGGAAGCCTTTTGGGACCAGGGGGAAAGGTGAATTTGTTCTCCATTGTGAGAAGCTCCTGCGGTACTCTTCAGAGTGACGTGAGGTAGGGCCACGATATACGATTGACAACCAGTCCGGTTCATCACACTTAAAATGTTGAGAGCCCGCCTTTTCTAGTACGGATTTTTTTAGCTGACGGGGCGGGTCTTGACCCGTCCCGTCAGCTGGCTCTATACACGGACATCTTTGCGCTTCAAACCAATGCAGATCAAGCCAGTAAGCACAACAATGATAACTACCAGGATAGCCCAGGCAAGCAACACACGATGTATCGCATCTGCCTGGCTATAGATTGAGAAGAGTGTCCCATGAAAGGTGGGATCGTTGCCAAACAGGGTATCCCCACCTAATACCTGGCTGTGCAGACCAATTGTTGATCCCAAAGCTGTCATTGCCCAGCGACTTGGGAAAATCGTCGCGGCTATCTGTAACGGCCAGTTCGTGAGGGGGATCTCGGTTCCCGCAAAGACGAGTTGTGGAATGAGCAGGAATGGCAGGAGGCTATTGGCGGTGTCCTCATTGGCAGCGAAGGCTGACGCCGCCAACCCGACCAGCAAACCTGACAAAGCGGTCAGCCCCAGTGTAATGTACACCTCCGGGAGGACGGGCAGGAAGATGCTCGTCTGCAAAGGCTCGAAAAGCTGCACAATCAGGAGAATGGCGGCGCTTTGGAACAGGGCGAACACGCCCAGCACGGCAATTTTCGAGAACACGTAGGGAAGAATGCCAAGATTGACGGTGCGCTCGCGGCGGTAAATGGATGCCTCTTTGACGATCTCACGCGTCCCATTGATACACCCGAACAGCACTGCAATAAAGGCGACGAAGAACAAGGCTCTTTCGGCGTTGAGGCTGGTTGTGCTGGAAGCCACAAAATCCTGCAAAGCCGTGTTGACGCCCCCTCTACTCTGGGCGTAAGTTATGCCGTTGGGGTCGTTTTTGAGAAAATCAACGATACGGTTACAATCAACCAGGCCGTTCTTCACGTTCGCCACAATGCCCAGGGAGCCGGTGGGGTTAGTGGCACTCACTGCTGAGGACGTGAAAATGCTCGGAGTACATTGCACTACCTTGTTTGTGTCGAATACGCCTGCTCCCACCTCAAACCTGACCAGGAGCATCAACAGCAGCGCAATAAGCGGGGCCTGCAAGAGCAGGATGGTGAGCGTGTTCCTATCGTTTTTGAACAACTCGATATTGCGCCGAGAGAGCAGTAAGAACTGCTTGAATGGGTTGCCTCGCTTAGCCGCTTTCACGGTTTTTGGCTGTTCCTTGAGGCCGGGGCTGGTTTCAGCAGGTGCAGCCCTCATAGGCTTGACAACGTACTCCTGGTATTCTTGCGAGAGTTTAAATTTCGCCTCTGCTTCCTCAGGAATGTCGGGCTTCTCATCGGTTGGCTCCAGGCTTGAGTAGATTTCGGCGAAGTCCGTCTTGCCAAAATAGCTCTTGGCCTGGTCGGGTGGCCCAAAATAGGCCAATCGACCCCCTTGAGCCAGGAAACATACATAGTCACAGGCGTTGATGTTGTTGGTAGCGTGTGTTACCAGGATGATAGTATGCCCCTTATCGGCCAGTTTACGCAGGAGGTACATCATCTTACGGTCCAGTCCAGGATCGAGACCCGAAGTCGGCTCGTCCAGGAAGAAGACATTGGGATTCGCGAGCAACTCCAGGGCGATGGAGACGCGCTTGCGCTGCCCACCTGAGACTTTCTTGATCAGGAGTTTGCGCCGTGCCGTCATCTCCACATCTTCCAACACCTCCTTGATGCGCTGCTCAATTTGCTGGTCAGTAAAGTCTCTGGGCAGGCGCAATTTGGCCGCGTAATAGAGCGCGCGCTCGACAGTCAAATCGCGGTGTACGATATCATCCTGCGGGACGTACCCGATTTGCGTGCTGTAGGCAGCGAGATTGCGATAATAGTCCTGGCCGTTGTAGAGTACTTTGCCCTCCTGTGCGGGACGCAGGCCATTGAGTGCATCCATGAGGGTTGATTTGCCGGCACCGGAGCCACCCACCAGTGCGACGAATGTGCGCGGGGGAATTGCAACAGAAATGTTATTCAGCAATACGACGTTGTTGTTACCGTACTTCCTCAGATTGTGTGCATCGATGCGAATAAAATTACTCTCATCGTACTGCGCCAGCTGGTTGCCTTCATACACCAGCCTGTACGGGCCGATACGGATCTCATCACCCAACTTGAGGAGCCAGTTGGCAGTGAGCTGAGCATTGACGTAGACATGATTGGTGCTGTTCAGATCAAGGATGCGGTAGGTTCCACCTTCCCGCACCAGGCGCGCATGATGCGCAGAAACCTGTGGGTGGGACAGGACAACCTTGTTGTCCTCTATTCGTCCAATGGTGATTTCGCTGTCGGTCAACCTGATTGGCTGTACCGGAGGCAGAATATCCTGCTGAGTGCCGGTCCCATCGTTATAGGTGAGCGTGATGAGTGTGCCATTTTCATCACCGATGCGGAAGATGTCGCCGTTCGTCAACGCCTTGCTGAATGGCTCGTCGCCCCGGATTTTGCGACCCTGGTACAACAGGCCGTTGAGCGTTTTCTGCCTCTGATTGGCCGGGTTAGGATGGATGAGGACAAGCTGATTGCCTTGATGCACAATGCGCAAGTGGAGACCGGAGACAATGCGATCGTCGATGACGATGTCATTGGTTGCATCTCGTCCCACGCTGATGACGTCCCTGGTGAGCAAATGAGTTTGCTTTTTACCGGTGGTATTGTCGCTCACTTCGAGTGATGGTATGCCGATTGCAGAGAGTGGCGCAATGGCTGTCCCGCCTAGTTGTAGAGATGGTCGCGCAACCTGCGTCGCATCTGGCCGCTGGATGTGTCCTGAAGAGCTACTTGCCGGAGGAGGAGTTGGCTGTGCGGCTATAGGAAAATCTGTTCTCCCTACAGGAGGAGGTTGAGTGATTTTGGGTTGTCTGAAGGTATCAGATACGCCTTGCTCTCTCGCCTGGGTGAAAAACTGGAAAGAGCTGTCTTCCCCCAGGCTCACAGTCGTACCGTCGGAAAGAACGGCTTGCTGTACGCTTTGCCCGGCGACTATGACATTACTGGCCTGGGAGAGCTTCTCGATGGACCAGGACCCGTTGTTCCAAAGGAGTCGAGCGTGCTGTCTTGAAACCCTGCGATCATCACTGATGACAATGTCGTTCTCTGCATTCCGGCCTATGGTGGTAATTGATTGGTTGATTGAGAAAGTCCTGCCCGCCAGCGGGCCGGTAAGGAATTTGATCGAGGCAAGAGCCGATGGTGTATTTTCTCTGCTCACACGTTAGCTCCATTTCTATATAGTGTACTTAATTATTAATCGCCGCCTGACCTGTATCAGCCAGGGCCAGCCCCAGGCGAGGCTTTGCCGTGACGTAGAGTCCTTCACTTGCTCTCTCCGGAGACATCGAAGTTCCGAAGAACACGTTGTTATAGAGGTTGTACAGGGCCAGAGCTTTATCGGACAACTCTATCTGCTGTGCTGGCGCGTCTGCGAACTCTCCCGCCTCCAGTTCACGGCCTGGCTTCTCACTTTCCTTCACGTCCTGCATGCCCGAGACGACATAGAGCCACGCGTCCATCATGGCATTGCTGTCGTCGTAGTCGTGGTGAGTAAGCTGTTGCGCCTGCCAGAAGTACGTCTCCTTGCCGTCATATTGGGAGTACATACCCGATACGATTGCCATCAGGCGCAGGTAGGTCTGGCGATAACTCTGCTCGAAAAACGCCCTGGCCTGCTGCTCTGGAACCTCGCCGCGCAAGGTGCTTGCAATACTTGCAGCGCACAACATCGCACTGTGCATAGCCAGATGTACACCAGTGGAGAGGAGCGGATCTATGAAGCAACCTGCGTCCCCGACCAGGCAGTAGCCCGGCCCCGTTAAGCTGCGCGCAATATAGGAGTAGTCCTGTTCGGTTTTCACATTTGTCACGAGCTTGCCTGACTTGACGAGGTCGGCTATCAGTGGGCACTCGTTGATGGCATTGAGGTAGATCTGCTCTAGCGACGCATATTGCTGCCTTTTCTCCTTGAAGGTGGTCTTATGAAGCACAAGACCGACGCTCATGGTGCCATCATGCAGGGGAATGCCCCAGAGCCAGCCATCCGGAACAGCACCGTTGGCGATAGCTCCCTCGGGCGCGAAGGACATCCTCCCAGTGCCCGTCCAGTATCCCCAAATGGCCACGTTCTGGAATGCATTGTGATAGTGCCGATTCTTCAGGTAGTGCATGGCCATCACCCCGGCTCGACCGGAAGCATCAACCAGGTAGTCGAAGGATAGCTCACCTGTGTCATCGCCTCCAACTACCTGTGACCAGCTGGCGCTGCGCGGCCTATCTCCATCAAAGGAGAGGCTACGCACCTCTGTCCCTTCGAAGACCTTCACCCCCTGGCTCTTCGCATGCTCTAACAGCAACTGGTCGAACTCCGAGCGCACTACCTGGAAGCTGTAGGGGTAACGCAGCGGCGCGAAGTCCAATATCCAGGAATCCTTTCCCCATGAAAAATATCCGCCACCCTTTCGCTGGAAGCCGTGGGCTTCGATCTTCTCGCGCGCGCCCATCAGTTCGAGTATCTGCATACACGAGGGCAGCATCGACTCACCAATGTGGTAGCGAGGAAAAACATCGCGCTCCAACAGCGTTACATCGAAACCCTCACGCGCCAGCAGGGTGGCAGTGGAAGAGCCAGCCGGGCCACCGCCAATCACCAGGACCTGTGTAGACTTGTTCATTTGTCCTCCGCAAAACTTGCCAATTGAGCTATCAGGATACCATAAGGACCCGATCCATCGCACTTTAGACAATTCCGAGTCCCAATTTTTCGTCAGAAATTTTTGTCCCAATTTTTCGTCAGAAATTTTTTGAGAAAGCCGGTACGCATTATTGTAACTCAAAATAAGCTTTGCAAAAAGTATGCATTAGCATTCGTTCAAGTGTCAAGGATACGGTTCCGGTACATCCGAAATGGTTACCTGGATTTCACTGCCATCCTCTTGCTGGCTCTCTTGCGGGTATCCAGGCTAGAGCAAGAGCGGCACAGCCAACCTCGTCGTCACAAGAGTCATTATAATCAGCATAGCAAAAGTGGATGGTATTATGCTGTTACAATTACTAATAGGCATGCAGATGTTTTGACCTATCATTGCAAAAAGGGAACAACGTGGCAGAACCCACATTTACTTTTGAGCAAATCCGCCATCAAGCGCAAGAAAACGCACTCGCTTTTCTGTTGGCCTCTGTCGTGTACTTCAAGGAGCAAGGCCGCTCTCCTCATCAGTTCATTGCCGATGTTGGCAACACACTCGCACCTGGATGGAAACACCTCAAAGGTCACGAGCTCCAGGTGGTGATGGACAATCTTGCCTTGCATATCGTCTCACTTGGAGGTAAACTCGTGGGGATGGCAGGGGATGACGAACTGGTGCATGCTACATTTGCTCATGTGCCATCTTTTGACACCTTGAAGTTCTTTGGCCTGAACAGGGATGAGGCGGATGCCATCTGGGATATCTACAAGCCGATTGCTACCTCTCTCAAACTCTGGTACAACTGGTCCCGCGAACAGGATGAGGTGACGTTCAGGCTCTCACGCACAGAACTGCCCGATGCGTAAGACGTTTCTCATATCTAAGAGAACCTGAGATGAGCACCTGGGCGCTCTCCAGATCTGATCAGGATTCATCTCAGGGCAGCACCATCCCCATCTGTGCAAGTATCTCCTCGAGGAGATTGGGGGAGAAATCGGCTGTGATCGTGGTGATGCTCTCCTCTTTGACAAAGTACTCCAGGTGTCTGTACGGCAACGAAATTTTTGTGCCTGTGGGCGGGATAATGGGAAGGTCCGGCAGAATGAGATCGCCGGTGTGCGTAGCAGTAATCTGCGTGACGAAGAATACCCTCTCGCCTTGCTCCATCACAGGGCCCTCTTCTAAGAAGTGGTCGTGAAATGACCAGTCAGGCATCGCCTTCATGATCGCTTGCACGAAGCCGAGATACTGCACTTTCTGGACGGGCTGCGGAAGGTGATCCCGGCAGACAAAATCATCCGACAGGAGGGTAGCCAGGCCGTCCCTATCGTTTGACTCCCAGGCCCTCAAAGCGGCATTCGCAAATTCTGCTGCTCGCATTGCTGAAATCCTTTCTAAACCACCTATCCTGTCTTGATGAACTGTGAAACGATGGATTTCACACGGTTTGATGGAATGGCAAAGCCGACACCATTGGCGGGCGTATTAAACTCAGGGTCGATGGCTGTCAGTGTGGGAATGCCGACGAGGTTGCCTTGCAGGTCCACCAGTGCTCCACCACTGTTGCCCGGATTGATGAGCGCGTCGGTCTGTATGGCATCGGAAATGGTGGCGCCGCCCTGCCCTTCGGAGATGGTGCGTCCCAGGGCGCTGACGATGCCATTCGTTACCGTCTGCGTTATTCCCAAAGGGTTACCTATTGCCAGCACCTCTTGCCCCACACGGAGCTGCGAGGAGTCTCCCAGAGTTGCTACTGTCATGTTGCCGGGTGGCTGGATCTTCAATACTGCCAGGCGCCAGGTTTTCCCTCACCTTCCTAAAAAGCGCTGGGTGAAGGTCGCAATAAAGCTGATCTCGATCACGAGGCCCAACACGGCCTCTGCGGCAGCCAGTCGAACAAAGGTATCTCCTAAAGCTATGTTCTGGAGAAAGAAGCCACGACCGTGAAAGCTGATCACGCTCAGGACCAGCGCTTCATCCCAGGTGAGATGAACTGCGGCACTATGGGCGTTGAGCAGATAGAGGCCCATGAAGCCGAAGATAACAACGAGATAGGCCTCTACGCTCCTGCCTGGCCGATACCCATATCCTGCCAGCAGATCGAGTAACAATGAGAAGAGATACTGCCCGAACTTGCTTTGCCGCCGCAAGACGATGCGCTGCAGGAGCTGCGCGCGGTAGGCGAAGCGCGCGGCTTCCTCATCAAGTCCCTGTGCCCGTAGCGCCACTGCCAGCTGGCGATTGGCCCTCACGGCTGCCTCATACTCCTCCAGGCGAGTCTCGCTGCTTTTTATCTTCCCGGCACGCGTGGTCTGTCGCGCCTCGTACTCATCACCGAGCATGTCCACCTGCGACCACTGCACGACTGCGAGATTGACATTGCCCCATTGTGCATCTGCGATTGACGGGCCGATGTGCTGCTCACCGCTTTCCACGGCTTTTTTCAGCCGTGCTTCCTTAATATGCGTTCTGCTGAGCCTGACCCCCTCCAGGTGGGCTCTGTAAAGGAACGTTCGCTCCAGGTGGGCCTTGTAGAGAGAGGTATCCTCCAGGTGGGCCTCGTTGAGGTATGCCCCCTCCAGGTGGGCCAGGCTCAGGTCGGCTGCCTTCAAATAGGCCCCGCTGAGGTAGCCTTCTTCCAGGTGCGCTTCGCTGAGGAGCGCTTGCTCCAGGTGCGCCTCGCTCAGGTAGACTTTCTCCAGGCGCGCCTCGCTCAGGTTAGCCTTCTCTAAGTGTGCACCATTGAGATAGGCTCGCTCCAGGTGGGCCAATTTGAGAGTAGCCCCTTGCATGTGCACCTCGCTCAGGTCGGCTTTCTCCAGGTGCGCCTCACTGAGGTCGGCCTCCTCCAGGTGCGCCTCGCTCAGGTTGGCTCCCGTGAGCAGAACTGCCGCGGCAGCGCGTTGTTCTTCAGTGGCATCTTCCCACTCTTCGCGGGTGAGGCTACCGCGCAGACGCGCGAGCGGAAGGGCGTGCAGATCTGCATAACGCAGGTCTGCTCCCCGCAGGTCCAACCCCTGGGGATGCTGTTGCTGCTCGTCGCTGGAAGCTTGGGAACTCTGTGCGTTTTCGTGTGTTGCCACGAGCCACTCTACATCGGCACGGCTCAGCTTTATTCCTCTAAAGGGATAGACGCCTTGTTTGATATCAGGGGTTATCGCAAGATGGCGAGCCAGTTCTTCTTGACGCGCCATCTCAATCTCGAGTTCGCTCCTCCAGGGTTGCTCCTTTCTGCTCCCTTGCTCAGAGTGCATGGGCCTCTTCCTGCGTCTGCTCTCTCACGGGTTCGATGACGATCTTGCCGTCCTTCGCGTCGATCTCGACTGTGTCGCCATCGTGAATGGCGCCTTCCAGAATGCCGCGGGCAATACGGTTCTCGATCTCCTGCTGGATGACGCGCTTGAGGGGGCGCGCTCCAAACTGCGGGTCGTAGCCCATCTCCGCCAGCAGATCTCGCGCGGCATCGGTGAGCTGCAGCGTGATGTGCCGCTCCTCCAGGCGCTGGCGCAGGCGAACCATCTGGATGTTCACAATGTCCTTCATCTGCTCGCGCGTGATTGGGTGGAAGACGATGATCTCATCGATGCGGTTGATGAACTCGGGGCGGAAGCCCTCTTCCCGCAAGCGTTGGCGAACGCGGCGCTGGATCTCGTCCTCATCCATGCCATCGAATTCTTGCAGCCAGGTGGTGCCAACGTTGCTGGTCATGATGATGACGGTATTTTTGAAATCAACCGTGCGCCCCTGCCCATCGGTCAGGCGACCGTCATCGAGCAGTTGCAGCAAGACATTGAATACTTCCGGCGCCGCTTTTTCGATTTCGTCGAAGAGCACGACGCTGTATGGGTGACGCCTGACGGCCTCGGTCAGCTGGCCTCCCTCTTCGTAGCCGACGTAGCCGGGAGGAGCTCCGATCAAGCGCGAGACGCTGTGCTTCTCCATGTACTCCGACATGTCGATACGAACCATGGCCCGCTCATCGTCGAACAGGAACTCGGCGAGGGCGCGTGCCAGTTCCGTTTTCCCCACGCCCGTCGGTCCCAGGAAGAGGAAGCTGGCCAGGGGGCGGTTGGGGTCTTGCAGTCCGGCGCGCGCGCGACGAATCGCGTCGGCGATCGCCTGCAACGCCCGCTCCTGTCCCACCACGCGCTCGCGCAGGCGATCCTCCATCGTGATCAGCTTCTGCACTTCGCCCTGCATCAACCTGGTAACGGGGATATGCGTCCACTCCGAGACGACCTCTGCAATATCCTCGGAATCGACCTCTTCCTTGAGCATGCGGGCACCCTGGATGGTCGTCCGCCTGGCCTCCATCTCACGGATACGCTCCTCCAACTTCGGAATGGTTTCATAGCGCAGTCGTGCCATTTCTTCGTAGTTGTACTCGCGTTCGGCCCTCTCCAGCGCTACCTGGGCCTGCTCCAGCTCTTGCTGCACGCGGCGATACTCCTCGACGGGTTCGCGTTCGCTCTCAAGCGCCAGCCTCATGGCCCGCAGCTGCTCGGAGAGGCTCGCAATCTCTCGCTCGACATTGGCACGCCGTTCGCGGCTGGCAGGGTCTTTCTCCTTTTTCAGCGCCTCAAATTCCGCCTGCAACTGGCGGATACGGCGATCGAGCGCATCAATCTCCCTGGGCGTACTGTCCAGCTCAACTCGTCGACGGCTGGCCGCTTCATCTACCAGGTCGATGGCCTTGTCGGGCAAGAAGCGATCGGTGATATAGCGGTTGGAGAGCACGGCGGCAGCAACGAGTGCGCTGTCCGTAATACGCACGCCATGGTGAACTTCGTACCGCTGCTTCAATCCACGCAGGATGCTAATCGTGTCCTCGACCGATGGCTCATCTACCATGATCGGCTGGAAGCGGCGCTCAAGCGCGGCATCCTTCTCGATATGTTTGTGGTATTCATCCAGAGTCGTTGCGCCGATGCAGTGCAGTTCGCCACGCGCCAGCATCGGTTTCAACATGTTGGAAGCATCCATTGCGCCTTCCGCCGCGCCCGCACCAACCAGCGTATGCAGTTCATCGATAAAGAGGATGACTTTGCCCTCAGAGCTGGTCACCTCTTTCAGCACGGCCTTCAAGCGTTCCTCGAATTCACCGCGATACTTGGCGCCAGCGACCAGCGCGCCGAGATCAAGCGTGATCACCTGCTTGTCTTTCAGGGTCTTGGGCACATCACCACGCACGATACGCTGGGCCAGTCCCTCCACAATGGCAGTTTTCCCGACGCCCGGATCGCCAATCAAGACCGGGTTATTCTTGGTACGGCGGCTGAGTACCTGGATGACGCGCCGGATCTCATCGTCGCGCCCAATCACCGGGTCGAGTTTGCCCTGCTCCGCGAGTTGCGTGAGGTTGCGCCCGTATTTCTCGAGGGCCTGGTATTTGCCCTCCGGGTTCTGGTCGGTCACCCGCTGCGAGCCGCGAATTGAGGTGAGGGCCTGCAACACGTTGTCCCGCGTGAGCCCTGCCGCGCTCAAGGCACGCGCTACGGCTCCATCGCGGACATTGAACATGGCCAGCAGCAGGTGCTCCACGCTCAGGTATTCATCATGGAAGGTGCCCATCTCGTGCCAGGCGTCTTCCAGCACCTTGCGCAGGCGAGGCGAAATGCCCGGCTCACTGCCGCCAAAGACATGTGGCATGCGCTCGAGTTCCTCGTTGATGATGCGCTGCGCTGCCGCGAGATTGCCGCCGACCTTCGCAATGATCTGCTGCACCACACCACCCTCCTGGGCAAGCAGGGCAGCAAGCAGATGCTCTACTTCGACTTGATTATGATTGCGCTCCCTGGCTAGCTGGGCCGCATCACTGATGGCCTCGCGCGCTTTCTCGGTAAAGTGCTCAACGTTCATTGCTTTTTCTCACTCCTGTTTGTGTATATATTCGCGATATTGCCGGTGCGGCAGCAGGCCGAAGACAACGCCGCCTCTCAAACGTCAAATTAACGCACCAGTCTCGCCCCCCGTGTAGGGACAAGGGGCGATGTGGGACGGTTGCGGGGGCCTTGTGCTTGTCCTGGTCGTTCTCTCGATCCCCAGGAAGGACAAGCACAAGGCCCCTACCCATCCACTCTACCACCCCTTGTCCCTACGACAAACCCAACAATTGATCCTTCACTTTATTTGGACGCCTATGGGATGACAGCAACACCGCCCCCCCTCGCGGCAGATGACTTAGTGCTCGACACCCACGGTGGGTTTGCCGTCAGCGCCCTCGATACCCCCTGCACTCTTTCGCGCAGCCTGGTCACCGCCAATGATTGAGAGGACCTGCTCGCGTTCCAGCACCTCCTCCTGTAGCAGCGCCTGCGCCAGGCGTTCCAGCGCCGCTCGATGCTCGGAAAGCACGATACGAGCTTGCTGGTGTGCCTGTTCAAGAAGTCGCTCCACTTCTGCATCTACTCGCTCTGCGGTTCCCTCAGAGTAGATGCGGCCGGATTCACCCACTAACGGTTGACGGAGGAAAGGGTTCTCTCCATCCAGTTCATAGGCAACCAGGCCAGTCTTCTCACCCATACCCCACTCGGTCACCATGCGACGAGCCAGCTTCGTTGCCTCTTTGAGATCATTTTCCGCACCAGATGTGATCTCACCAAGGGCTACCTCTTCTCCTGTACGACCCCCCAGGGCAACCGCCAGGCGCTCGAGCAGGTAGGAACGTGAATAGTTGCGCCGATCATCCTCCGGTAGGAACTGGGTGACGCCAAGCGATCGTCCGCGCGGCACAATCGTGACCTTATAGAGTGGATCGACATCGGGCAGAACCGCCGCGACCAGCGCATGCCCCCCTTCGTGGTAGGCCACAACGCGCCGCTCGCGTTCATCTATCAGGGCTTCACGCTTGCCGCCCAGCAGCAGTTTGTCGAGCGCCTCCTGGAAATCGTGGCGATCGACCTGCGTCTTGCTCCGACGGGCAGCCAAAAGTGCAGCCTCGTTCACCAGGTTAGCCAGATCGGCCCCCGAAAAGCCCGGTGTCCCGCGCGCCAGTTCCTCCAGGTTCACGTCAGGAGCCAGGGGCACATTGCGTGTGTGGATACGGAGAATCGCCTCTCTGCCGCGCCGATCCGGTAGATCCACCACTACCTGGCGATCGAAGCGACCGGGACGCTGGAGCGCCGGGTCTAGAACATCAGGACGATTGGTGGCGGCCAGGACTACGATAGCCTCGTGCCGCTCGAAACCGTCCATCTCCACGAGCAATTGCTCGAGGGTATGCTCGCGCTCGTCATTGCTGGCGATCGCGCCTGCCCCACTGCGCGTTCGTCCGATGGCATCGATTTCATCGATGAAAACAATGCACGGGGCGTTCTTGCGTGCCTGATCAAACAGATCACGCACACGACTCGCACCGACTCCGACGAAGAGTTCGACAAAGTCGGTCCCGCTTGCACTGAAAAACGGCACCTTTGCCTCTCCTGCGACTGCACGCGCCAGCAAGGTCTTGCCGGTACCCGGTGGACCAACCAGCAAGACGCCCCTGGGAATATGCGCCCCTATGGCGAGGAAGCGCTGTGGGTCACGCAAATAGTCGATCACCTCGCGCAATTCCGTCTTGGCCTCATCAACGCCTGCCACATCAGCAAACGTGGTCGTTGGGCGTTCTTCTTTGTAGAGCTTGGCACGACTACGCCCAATGCCAAAGATCCCGCCTCCCTGTATGTTTTGCATATCGCGCATGCCCCGCCAGCTCATGACCCCAACGTAGAGCAGCAGGAGCAAGGGCAGCGCGTTCAGCAGCACTGCCAGCGCCGTCTGCCACCAGGGGGGCTGCACAACTTGAGCGCTTATTACGACCCCCTTGCTCTCAAGCAGAGGAAGCAGGTTGGGATCACCCGTTGCTGGCACAAGCGTGGTGAACTGGCTCGCTGCCGCCGATCCCTGCTGGCGGACGGGGGTTTTGAAGGTGCCCGTAATAGAATTGTCGCTCCTGATGGTTACGCTGCTGACATTGCCTTGCTTTACCTGCTGCAGGAAGCTGCTGTACGGCAGGTCAATCGTTGTCGATTGCCCACTCAAGGAACTGAAGAGGAGTGGACCGTAAAAGAACAGGTTGATCAGAAATATGAGCAACAACCACCGCAGCCAGAAGCTCAATCTCCTGGGGTCGTTTCCTCTACGTGAGGACTGACTGGACTGCTTGTCCGCGTGTTGTTGGGAATCGTTGGTGGAGAACCATCTCTGTCGGAGATCTGGTCCCTGCCGGTCAGATTCTCTCGTCGTCGTTCTATCCATAACAGCTGTTTCCTTCCTGCCCTATGCGATTAAGCCTTTCCAGTACCCTGACCTGCTTGCACGGTCTCCCTTGCTTGCTCTTCGGTCGCAGGAGTAGGAGGAGGCGTTGGACGACTCATGATACCGATAGCCAGGGTAGCGGCTTCGACGACTGTTATAGCGAACACCAGCGCACGCGGCAGTCGAATGCCGAGCACGTGATCGAGTGAGAAACGCCCGGGGCCGGTGAGCGTGAGAGCGAGGGCTGTTGCCATATTGATGACGGGCAATTCAGCACCGCCCTTACTCGCCCAGATCGGTTTGCCCCAGTGTGCCTTGACCGTCGCCATGATCATCGCTCCCATCGTGCCAAGGGGGCCAAGCGGGTGGAGGAAGCCCAATGTGGTGAGCACTCCACCTCCGAACTCGGATGCCGATGCAGCGGTAGCCCAGGGCGTTCCAGGTGTGAGACCCAGCGACTCAAGCCAGCCAGCCGTGCCCTTCAGACCAGGCCCCTGGAACCAGCCGAAGAGCTTTTGTGATCCATGGCCAGCCAGTAATCCCCCCACCGCCAGCCGTAAGACCAGTAGTCCTAAATCTCTCGAAACGCTTGATTCGTTTTGTTTTTTGACTACGGCTTTGCCGTTGACGGTGGTAGGTATTCTCTGTTTTTCCATGACAGCAAGTTTCATTGTCCGCGCTCCTTAATAATGCTTCAGTTCATTTCAGTCAGGGCGACCGCAAGGGTCGCTCTACCCTATACGCCGGACGCTATAAAGTCCCGTCTGGCCTGCGTACGCGCTCTCTCTCCCGTTCCAGTTCCTGGCGTGCGGCCTCCAGGCGCTTGAGCAAACGCAGAATCACTTCGACTCCCGCCAGGTTGACGCCCAGGTCGCGTTGCAACCGGCGGATGCGCCGCAGCTGTAAGACCTCTTCCTCGCTATAGCGCAGTTCCCCACTCGCCTCTTCCCCTTCGATCAGGCCCAGTGCACGTAGATTGCGAATTACGCCAATACCCAGATGGCTCGCCGCAGCCGTCTCCCGCTCGCTATACGATGAAGAAGAGCGGGACTGCTGGATCACTATGTGTGTCACATACTGCTCATCCATGGTTGCTCCTTCCTCCTGCATTTGCCGCCTGGTCAGCATAGCCAATCGAACGGGCAAAAGCCTCGAAGAGGCGGCGCTGTTCAGCATTCAAGTGCGTTGGGAGGACGACATTCACTTCAGCGTAAAGATCGCCACGCTTATCCGGTTGTCCCAGAACAGGCATACCCTTCCCTCGCAGTCGGAACGTCTTGCCGTTCGCTGTTCCCGGAGGAATGCGCAACAGCAGTTGGCGTCCATCAGGAGTTGGCACCTGCACCTCTCCGCCCAGCATGGCCGTCGCCAGGGGAACATCCACGCGGGTGCGCAGCGTGGTCCCTTCCCGTGTGAAGCGGGGGTCTGGCAACACATGCACTCGCAGGTAGAGATCACCGCCCTGGTGACCTCGACCGGCCAGGCGTATACGAGAACCTTCATCCACGCCCGGAGGTATCTTCACTTCCAGGCGTCTAGCACTACCATCAGGCTCTGTCAGTTCGAACGTGCGCGTCGCTCCCTGGTATGCTTCAGCGAGGGTCACATCCACTTCAGCCTCGACATCCTGTCTTGCCGGAGCATATGTATCTTGTTGAGCACGCCCTGTCCTACGGGTACGTCCCCTCGTTGCGCCCGAACTACTTGAACCGAAGTAGGTCTCGAAGAAGTCCGAGAACGGTGACGCTCCTCCAAAGAGGTCATTCAGGTCTTCCTCGCTCATGGTACGATACTGAGCGCGTCCGCCGCCCCCTCTGCCGTCTCCGCCTGCCGCTCCCGTCGGTCCAGTGGTACCGGGCCCTCGTCCATACTGCTGGTAATAGCTGCCCAGTTCGTCGTACTGCTTGCGCTTCTCCGGGTCAGAGAGCACTTCATTAGCCTCGTTGATCTCCTTGAATTTTTCCTCGGCTGAATTATCGCCTGGATTAACATCAGGGTGATACTGGCGTGCCAGCTTGCGATACGCTTTTTGAATGTCCTTCTGGCTCGCGTTCTTGTCCACGCCCAGAATCTTGTAATAGTCCTTGTAGTCAACGGCCATAAGCCCATTCTCCCTGAAAGCCCGAAAACGGGGCGACCCTTGCTACCATACACACGCCTACATTCCAGGGCGACCGCAAGGGTCGCCCCTACACACACGCCTACATTCCAGGGCGATCGCAAGGGTCGCCCCTACCATACACGCCTACATTCCAGGGCGACCGCAAGGGTCGCCCCTACCATACACGCCAGAACTGCTAAACTTCGCGGTACTCTCCCTCGACGGTCCCAGGTTCACTACCGGATGCTGCTCCAGATGTTCCATCGCTCGCACCCGCGGTTGCTCCGGCCTCACTATAGGCCTCCTGGCCGAGGCGCTGCATCGTGCGCTCCAGGTCATCTGCCGCGCTGCGCACACGCGTGAGATCGCTGCCAGCGAGCGCATCGCGTACGGCCTTGATCTTGTCCTCAACCTCGCTGCGCAGGCTCGCCGGGATTCTGTCACCCATATCCTGCAGCGTCCTCTCGGCCTGATATGCCATGCTGTCCGCACGATTGCGTGTCTCGATCTCCTCCCTGCGCTGCCTGTCCTCCTGCGCGTGCAATTCGGCTTCACGCACCATGCGATCGACCTCCTCCTTGGAGAGGCCGCTGGAGGCGGTGATCGTGATCTTCTGCTCGCGCCCGCTTGCCTTATCGCGTGCCGTGACATTGAGAATGCCATTGGCATCGATATCGAAGGTCACCTCAATCTGCGGCACGCCTCGGGGGGCCGGTGGAATGCCTTCCAGGCGGAAGCGACCCAGGCTCTTGTTGTCGCGTGCCAGCTCGCGCTCGCCCTGCAACACGTGAATCTCCACCGCCGTCTGGTTATCTTCCGCTGTGGTGAAGACTTCGGTTTTGCGTGCCGGAATGGTCGTGTTGCGCGGGATCAGCTTGGTCATCACGCCGCCCATCGTCTCAACACCCAGGGAAAGCGGCGTCACGTCGAGCAGGAGCACGTCCTTCACCTCACCCTTGAGCACGCCCGCCTGTATAGCCGCGCCGACCGCTACCACCTCGTCGGGGTTGACGCCCTTGTGGGGCTCTTTGCCGAAGATCTTGCGCACCAGCTCGACCACCGCGGGCATGCGCGTCTGTCCACCCACCAGTATCACCTCATTCACGTCGGATGCCTTGATACCCGCGTCCTCAAGAGACTTCATGACGGGGCCGCGCGTGCGCTCGATGAGGTCGCCCACCAGTTGCTCCAGTTTGGCCCGCGTCAGGGTCATCACCAGGTGCTTGGGCCCACTGGCATCAGCCGTGATGAAAGGCAGGTTGATCTCTGTCTGCAACGACGAGGAGAGTTCGATCTTGGCTCGCTCTGCCGCTTCCTTCAGGCGTTGGAGCGCCATGCGGTCCTTACGCAGATCAATTCCCTGGTCTTTGCGGAACTCATCGGCCAACCAGTCAATGATGCGCTGGTCGAAGTCGTCACCGCCCAGGTGCGTATCGCCGTTGGTGGACTTGACCTCGAAGACTCCCTCGTCCAACAGCAAGATGGAGATGTCGAAGGTTCCACCACCGAGGTCGTAAACGGCGATCGTCTCATCGCTCTTCTTCTTGTCCAGCCCATATGCCAGCGAGGCAGCCGTCGGTTCATTGATAATGCGCAAGACCTCAAGCCCTGCAATGGTGCCCGCGTCTTTGGTCGCCTGGCGCTGCGAGTCGTTGAAGTAGGCAGGAACCGTAATCACGGCCTGGGTAACCTTCTCGCCCAGTTTGGCTTCCGCGTCGGTCTTCATCTTTTGCAGGATCATCGCCGAGATTTCCGGCGGACTGTATTCGCGTCCGCCCAGCACTACACGGACGTCCCCGTTGGGGGCGCGCGTGATCTTGTAGGGCACCATCTTCATCGTGCGCTGGACCTCGGGATCATCGAACTTGCGCCCCATGAGACGCTTAATGGAAAACACTGTATTTTCGGGGTTGGTCACCGCCTGTCGTTTTGCCACCTGGCCGACCAGGCGCTCACCGCTTTTGGTAATGGCTACTACAGAGGGCGTCAGCCGCGAACCTTCGCTGTTCTCCAGCACGGTCGGCTCACCAGCCTCCATGACCGCCATTACCGAATTGGTAGTGCCCAGGTCAATGCCAATTACTTTTGCCATTGCTTCTCGCTTCCTTCCTTTTATCTCTCATCTCCGTACTGCACATAGCGCAGCACAATCCATTAGCATATGTCCAACTTCTTCCAGTTCATCATTCAAGCCCTTCACGGGCAAGCGCGCGCTCATGAGCACTCTCATACATGCGCCAGAGGTATTTCTTCGCCTGATCAGCGTAGGCACGATCCTCCTCATCGGGAAAATGCTGGGCGAGCAGATCGATTTGCTCGCAAAGCTCAAGCACTGCACGTTCCAGCTCGGCGAAGTCTCCTGCCACAATAATCGGTTGTACCATACTCTCACTTCCTTCCGGCTTATCCCGCCTCACACCCTCCTCTGCTGGAGGGGATCCGAGATACGCTTGCTTCACCCTGTTGAACACACAATAACGTGCGGGAGCGTCTCCGTGCTATCCCTGCGCCCCGCTCACGGGAGACGGAGCGCGCGCGACTACGACCTGAGCTGGGCGAATTACACGCTCTCCCAGAATATATCCCGGCTGGGCAACACGCACGATCGTTCCTTCAGGCACATCTGTTCGCACCTCTGTCGTGATGGCCTCGTGCCAGCGCGGATCGAACGCCTCTCCAGGCGCGCCGATCTGTCGCACACCCAACTGGCCAAGCAGCGTGGTCAGCCTTCGCGCCACCAGCAACTGGCCCTGCACCCACGGGTGCGAGGCCAGCTCTGGCGGCGCTGTTCCCAGCGCTCGTCCAAGATCATCGAGCACCGGCAACAGGCGGGAGAGCAGCTCACTCTGGGCTGCGATGCGTACCTCGGCCTGTTCCTGGCTCATGCGACGCCGATAATTCACGAAGTCCGCCTGTGTTCGCCGCAGCAGGTCCAGGCACTCTTCCGCCCTCTGCTGCTCTGCGGCAAGCCGTTGCTCTACCTCAGCCGAAACGGTAGCGGAATTCGGCTGACCTTCTTGTGCTGGCTGCTCGGCCGCCTGTTGCTGACGTCCGCGCTCCTGCTGTTCCTGTCCGTTCTGCTGCATGGCACCTTCCTTTCCTCTTCCGTCACGGCCACCGTCCTCAGCGGCCTGTTACTCAGGAGAACTTGCCCGCCGGGCCAGGCATTTCTCCGTCTCATAAATAAGTCCTCATCTTTTATAGGTAAAGCGAGAGTAACCTGTACCCTCTGGCCTCGCGGTGAGTCTACCGTAAGCGTCCCGTACTGAGCTATGGCAACTCTGTTGGGTGTCTGATTATCCGTAGCCCTCTAACAGCTCAGCCCACGGGCTGGGACGCATCGAGGGGACCGGGGAGGGCTTTCTCGGCCTCCTCCTCCAGGCGTCGCTCGTGGCGCCGCGTGAAGACCAGAGATACGATGGTGATGAGCAAGCCCAGCGCGATCGTAATGGGTCCGATTGGCCCCGTCAGCCGATGCACATTATCGCCGAGGAAGTAGCCCCCCAGCCCGTAGAGCGTAGCCCAGGTGATGCCCCCTAGCGCATTGTAAAGCAGGAAAGCAGCCCACGGCATGCGGTTGGTTCCCGCCAGGAATGCGGCCCAGGCACGCAAGACGGCGATAAAGCGCCCAAAGAAGACTACTTTGCCGCCGTGCTTGCGGAAGAGGTACTGCCCCAGTTTCATTCTTCGCTCATCGATGTGAATGTAATGGCCGTAACGGCGCAGCAGACGGTAGCCGCCTTCGCGTCCAACCCAGTAGCCGAGATTATCCCCCAGGATTGCACCGGCGGCTGCCGCCGCGATCACCAGTGGAATGGCGAGGCGGTGCGTCGTCCCGGCATAGATAGATGCAACGAGCAGCATGGTCTCACCAGGAAAGGGAATGCCCGTGCTCTCGATTGCCACGAAGACCAGCACCGCCCAGTAGCCATAGGTCATTAAAAAATTCGTCAGTTCAGATGTGGCGAAGTGAAACATTGCAAATGGGCTTTTCCTGCGTTTAAGCAGTACCTGCTGTCGTACCTGCTGTTCTGAACTGGAAGGCACGGATGATGAGCACTATGCCGTAAGCCAGGGCATAGGCCCCGATCAACCACACCAGGCCCAAGATTCCTGCTCCAGGTAGAACGACCAGGAGCACGCCAAACAGAATAGAGAGGATGCCAGCCAGGGCCAACGTCCACTCCTGCGCCATGGGCAGCAGACCTGAGAAAGATGCGGCGATCTCGAAAACTCCGGTCACGATCGCCCACGCCGCTATCAGGTAGAGCAGGGCCAACGCCGTAATGAATGGCCATGCGAAGGCCACCACACCGGCGGCAATGCCAACGAGCCCTTCTATCAGCAACACCCACCATTGCCGGTAATACTTGCGCCCTTCTAACGAAACAATCACCATCATCACACCACTCACCAGGGCATACGCACCGAAGAGGTACACCAGCGCCAGAAGCGTCAGTCCCGTCCAGAAAAAGGCAGCCAGGCCGAACAGCACCGCCAGGAGTCCGCGTAACCCTATGATCCACCAGTAGCGACGAGAAACCTGCGCATCAGCAATGACATTCATTTTTTTGACTCCTTTCCAGAAGTCCGTTACTACCCTTGCTATTTACCCTTGTTTTTGCCCAGCCCCTACGGCCTCCTGCTGCGGTTGACTCGGTTGACTCGGTTGACTCTGGTCGCCCGCCGTCAGGCTGATCCGCTTTGGTTTGCTCGCTTCACTGACAGGAAGCATAATCGTGAGGATCCCACTCTCGAACTTCGTCTGGATATTGTTGGTATCGATAGGCCTGGGGAAAGTGACTGTTCGTTCAAACGCGCCGTAGACAATTTCCCGCGAGAGCCAGTTGTGTCCCTGCCGATGGCGGCCAGCCTTGCCACTCTGGGACTGCTGCGTCTGCTGCGTCTGTTGTGTCTGTTGTCCTCCGTCCCGCTGCTGAGTTTGCTGTTGCTGGCCCTGCGTTTGACCCTGCGGCTGGTGTTCATGATCGTTCTGATGGCTGTAACGCCCTCGAACCGTCAAGGTGTTTTGATCAACCGTGATTTCAACATCTTCCGGCCGCACCCCTGGGAGCGCAACATCCACCTCGTAGCCGTTATTCGTTTCACAGACATCCATAGGCGCCAGCAAAGCTTGTGCGCCAGGCATCGTACTGGGATTCACAAAGCTCTGTTCGAACAATTGATCCATCGCACGGCGAAGGCTGAGTGCCTCGCGGAAGGGATCATAACGACTAATCATAGATCTGTTCCTCCTTGTATTTGGTATGCTATCTTTTCGCAAGAAGACTGCCCGTTTCTTAAGACGAGGTCCTCTTTTCTTCACCGCACAATTATACGGCGTATCTACCGTTTTGTCAAGTATTTATGCTATTATGCTCTACTATTTCACGAAACAAAAATAAATTTCCTATGGATATTAACTCAACTATTATTTGTCGAAACAAAAATAAATTTTTTCCTTGAGTAGAAGTTGCAGGAGCATCTTATGAGACCCCTTCACAGGAATACAGATAGGGGGTGCAGACTTCTGATCAAGCTTAGAGGTAGCTTGTGAGCCACCATGTGGCGAGCTGATTCACTCTATCCAGTTCCTCAGCAACCACTTCTAAATTTTGGTGACCACGGAATAAATACGGCGGGGCGACTACAAAGTCGCCCCTGGAAACACGCCTTCTCAAAATACAAACGTAAGGCGTATCAAACTGCGGCGGGAGACACAGAAACGACGCCATCGGACTGTGGGGTGACTGAGATATCCTGCTCGGAAAATCCCTCACGTTTCAGTTCTGCAACCGCCTCCTGCGCATCAGTCGCCTGGGGAAAGGTTGCTGCTTCAAGCCATGTTTGTGCTACCATAGGTCAATCGTCTCCTTTCAGCTTACACTGAGCCATCTCTAACCACTAGTGCTCGTTTACGAGAAGACTCAACCCTCTTTCACTGATCCATCTCAGTGTCCTTCTGAAATCGATAAAATAACCGTTTTCATTTTTAAAATTCAGAAGGGAAGGGGAGGTCTCCTGATCATATGTAACGAACCAAGTATACGCTGTGAGTGTCATTTTGTCAAGTATTTATCTATTATCTCAACTATAAATACGGAACGGAAATATATTTTTGTTTCACAAAATAGTTGACGTGATAATATAAATACTTGACAAAATGACACCTACGACCTATACTTTGTTCGGTAAAGATAAGAAGACCTCGGTAGAACAAGTGGGCAGTCTGCTTGCAGCGGGTTTCTCCGCTTAACGCAATTCTTATAAGACAGGCTCTCACACGAAAACATTTTTGAGGAGGCGTTGCAATTATGCCAGCACTGATGATTAACCCATCCAGTGGAGTATTCATAGGAGATGTCTTTGGCTTCCTTCTTGCACTGCCAGTCACACTCTTTCTCGCATACTGGATAAGCGCAGTACCAAACCGTTTAGTAGTCGTCATGGGAGCCTTCGTCGGTGCTCTCATTGGCTTTTTTGGCATCCTTGCCTGGGTGGGCACCCTCGTCTACAACACAGAACTGCCAGGTGCTAGTGGAACAGCAACCTTTTTCGGCTCCTTGCTTATCTGCTCGACACTCGGTGTGGATGCAGCGATCATCACAGATCTGATCGTAGCACGCCTGACCAGGCGCAGCTATCGTAGGTCACGGCTGCTGGTCCGCGAATAACCCATGTTCTACCTTCACCAGAAGTAAGGAGAAAAGAGCTTATTGGTTCCTGACGTACACAAGATCGCGGTACTTCGCGCTAACGGCCTTGGCGATTTTATCTTCGCGCTCCCTGCTCTAGAGGCTCTACGTGTGGCCTACCCTGAGGCCGAAATCGTTCTACTCGGCAAAAAGTGGCATGCAAACTTCCTCGCGAACAGGCCGGGGCCTATTGATCGGGTTGTCGTCGTTCCCGTTTTTAAGGGCGTGAACGAGGAGCCTGGTCTCGTGGAGAATCGTGCGGAACAGGAGCAGTTCTTCAAGGCCATGAACCAGGAACGCTTTGATCTCGCTATCCAGCTTCATGGTGGTGGGCGCTACTCTAATCCATTCCTTCTGCGCTTAGGCGCCCGCATGACCGTGGGCCTGAAAACACCAGATGCTGTCCCACTCGATCGATGGGCGCCGTATATCTACTTCCAACCTGAAAGCATACGCTATCTGGAAGTTGTCTCGTTGATAGGAGCAAAGGCCACCGTGTTGGAACCGCGTATCTCTGTCATTGAGGAGGACTTTGTCGAGGCGCGAAGGGTTGTCCCTGAACGGGTGAAACCACTCGTTGCCCTTCATCCAGGGGCAGGTGATCCCGAACGTCGCTGGCCCCCCGAGAAGTTTAGCGCCGTGGGCGAGGCCCTGGCGACTGCGGGGGCGCATATAGTTGTAGTGGGAACAAAAGAGGAAGAGCATCTGGTTAATGCAGTTATCACAGCAATGGAGGCTGTGCCCCAGAACCTGTGTGGATGTCTTTCACTTGGTGGTCTCGTAAGTCTGCTCAACCGTTGCCGGGTATTGGTCTCGAACGACTCTGGTCCCCTTCACCTGGCCTCTGCCGTAGGAACGGCAACTGTGGGTATCTACTGGTGTTTCAACCTCGTTACGGCTGGTATACTCACACGCTCATATCACCACCCTGTCATCTCATGGCGTCTTACATGTCCAATTTGTGGCATTGATCGCAGCTGTA
>WNGK01002157.1_pt1 | contig 35962 bp, 34 predicted proteins | sample 5400601 | NCBI WGS metagenome assembly WNGK01 (sample SAMN13153376, study PRJNA577476) | soil metagenome | isolation source: 60 cm soil or saprolite under Garry oak tree replicate 1 | place: USA:California | collected 2016-06-15 | reverse complement strand
CACGAGGCGGTCAACCAGCGCCGCCTTGAGCTGCTGCTGGGCGACCCGGCCACAGCGCCCCACGACCAGGGGGTGCTGGTCATCGACGACACCGGCGACCGCAAGGCCGGCACCAAGACCGCGAACGTGGCCCGCCAGTACCTCGGCTCGGTCGGCAAGACCGACAACGGCATCGTCGCGGTGACCAGCCTGTGGGCCTCGGAGCGCGTCTACTGGCCGGTGCACGTGGTCCCCTACACCCCGGCCTGCCGGCTGCCCAAGGGGAAACGGGACCCCGGGTTTCGGACCAAGCCGCAGCTGGCCGCCGAGCTTGTCCAAGCCGCCCGCCAGGCCGGGATCGGGTTCCGGGCGGTGGTGGCCGACTGCTTCTACGGCGACAACGAGGGCTTCACCCAGGCGCTGGGGGCGACAGGGGTCGCCTACGTGCTGGCGGTCAAGCCCCGCAAGGGCGTCTGGGCGCCGGCCGACCAGACCCACACCCCGCGCGAGGCGGCCGCCGAGCTCGCCTGGGAAAGCCCCGAGCGGCCCGGGGACTGGACCAAGCTCACCCGCCGGTTCCGCGACGGGCACACCCAGACCTGGTGGGCGGCGGAGGCGGCGCTGCCCGCCGCCGGCTGGGGCCCGGACCGGCGGCTGCGGCTGGTGGTGGCGACCACCGACCCGGCCAGGCTGCCGAAGCTGACCACCTGGTACCGAGGTGGTGCGCCTGTACGGGCTGCGCACCTGGGTCGAGCAGGGCTACAAGCAGGTCAAGGGGGAGCTCGGCTGGGCCGACTTCCAGGTCCGCAGCGACCGCGCGATCCGCCGCCACTGGACCCTGGTGTGCTGCGCGTTCTCGTTTTGCTGGCGGGCGTGGTTCGCCGAGCACCCGGCGCAACCGGTGCCGCCGGACGCCCAGCCCGCCGCGGCGGGCGCGCGGGGGGAGGGGGCCAGGCGGCACGGCCGGCAGGCGCGGCACCGTGGGGTGGCCGCAGGCGCTGCGCCGGGTGCGGGCCTGGCTGACCCCCTGGGTCGTGCTGGAGCGCTGCTGGCGGGCGTGGTCGACCAGGCCCCCACCAGCCCAGCTGGGGCGGCTGCTTGACGCCGTCGCCGCCGGCCGGCCGCTGCACCTGTACCTGCCACCGTAGTCAACAAACCACCGTTAAAAGAGGTTCGCCCCTTCCGGTGACAGGATCGGGCTGTGCTGGCAGGATGGCGGTATGAGACCAACCGCCTACCGCCGCAACGCCCGTGGTCTGCGCGACCGCCAGGCGTTCGAGCACGTCCGCATGCAGGCCGGGGCGCTGTTTGCCGCCGGCTACACCCAAGCCGAGGTCGCCCGCACCCTCGGCTTGGCCCGCCAGAACGTCAGCCGCTGGCACGCGCTGTGGCGTGTCGGCGGGATGGAGGCGCTACGGAGCGCCGGCCCGACCGGGTACGCGCCGCGCCTTGACGACCCGCAACTCCACGTCATCGACCAGGCGCTGCGGCAGGGCGCCCGCGCGCACAGCTTCGACAGCGACCACTGGACGCTGGCGCGCGTGGCCAGCATGATCGAGCGGCTGACCGGGGTGGCCTACCATCGCGGCCACGTCTGGAAGCTGCTGCGCTACCGGCTGCACTACCGGTTGCTACGTCCGGCTCGCCGCGCGGTGGAGCGTGACGAGCGGGCGATTGCCCGCTGGGTGGCCGAGGACTGGCCCTAGAATCCGGCGCAACGCTCGCACGCGCCGGGCCGCGATCGTGTTCTGGGACGAGTCGGGGGCCTCGCTGGTGCCGGTGACACGGCGGACCTGGGCGCCGCGAGGCCGCACCCCAGTCATCCGCCACCACTTCAAGTGGAAGCGAGCCTCGATGGCCGCCGCGCTGTGCTATGGCTCCCGTGGCGGCGGTGCGCAACTGGCCTTCCACCATCAGGTCGGCGCCTACGATACCGACAGCTTGATCGGCGCGCTCGGCCAGCTGCGCCGCTTCCTCGGGGGGCAGAAGGCGACGCTTGTGTGGGACGGGCTGCCCGCCCACCGCAGTCACGCGATGCGTGCGTGGTTGCGGCGGCAGCGGTCGTGGCTGGTGGTGGAGCCGTTGCCCGCCTACGCCCCCGAGCTGAACCCGGTCGAGCCGCTGTGGTCCAGCCTCAAGGGCGTGGAGCTGCCCAACCTGGCCGGCGAGAGCCTCGACGAGGTCATCGCGGCGGCCGAGCGTGGCATCCAGCGCATCCGCCACACCCACCATCTGGCCTTCTCGTTCCTGCGCCACAGCGGCCTGTCGCTGTGGTGAACAAACGACCTGTCACTGGAAGGATCGAATCTTTTGTTGATGCTCGTCCTGTGGGTGCGTCATGTGGCTGGCGATCCGCTCCCGGAACGATCTCCTCTCCAGGGCTGCCGTGGTGGCGGCAAGTAGCTCGCTGAGCGAGAACGGGAGTTCGTCCTCCAGTTCGCTGGCGGCTGCGGTGGTCGCGGCCCATTCCGCCTCGAGTTTGGGGAGCACCGACCGCGCCGCCGGTGTCAGGTGCACGATGCGCTGGCGCGTGTCCCGGCCGGGTTCCAGCTCGACGTAGCCCTCCCTGGCCAGTTGCGCGACGGTCTGGCTGGCGGCCGAGTGCGTCACCGACGTCGCCTTGGCCAGGTCGCCGATCGACTGGGGGCCGCCGGCGGCGAGGACGTGGAGGATCGGCGTGTAGCGCGGCCGGAAGCCGGGCATGCCGAGGCCTTGGTAGACCTCGCCGACGGCGCCGTCCAGCAACTCCAGGAGGTGCCGAAGTTGGGTGCCCAGCAATGCCGGCCATGTCACGATGCTAATGTAACAGCGCTGTTGTATTGATGGGAAGGGCGGCGTGGTGGAGCGGTTTCCGGCGATCGAGCCCTTGGAGCAGGACATGCTCGACGTCGGCGACGGGCAGTTGATCTACTGGGAGACCTCCGGTAACCCCGACGGCAAGCCCGCGGTCGTGCTGCACGGCGGGCCCGGGTCGGGCTCCTCACCCGAGCGGCGTCGCCTGTTCGACCCCGACGCGTACCTGATCATCCAGTTCGACCAGCGTGGCGCCGGACGCAGCCGGCCGCACGCCAGCGACCCCACCACCGACCTGTCCACCAACACCACCCGCCACCTGATCGCCGACATGGAGCGGCTCCGCGAGCACCTCGGCGTCGACCGGTGGCTGCTATGGGGTGGGTCCTGGGGGGTCACGCTCGGGCTGGTCTACGCCCAGCGGTATCCGCAGCGGGTCAGCGAGATGGTCCTGGCGTCGGTCACCATGACCCGGCCCGCCGACGTGCACTGGCTGTACCACGAGGTGGGGCGCTACTTCCCCCAGCAGTGGGAGCGGTTCCGCAACGGCGTGCCCGAGGCCGACCGCGACGGCGACCTGGTCGCCGCCTACTACCGCCTGCTCAACCACTCCACCGACGTCGCGGTCCGCGAGCGGGCCGCCCGGGACTGGTGTGCGTGGGAGGACGAGGTGCTGTCCAACGAGCCGGGATGGCAGCCCAACCCCCGCTACGACGACCCGGCGTTCAGGATGGCGTTCGCGCGGATCGTCACCCACTACTTCCACCACCACGCCTGGCTCGCCGACAGCCAGATCCTGCGGGACGCCGGGCGGCTCGCCGGGATCCCCGGTGTGCTGGTCCACGGCCGCTTCGACCTCGGCGGTCCCGCCGACACCGCCTGGCTGCTGGCCAGGGCGTGGCCGGATGCCGAGTTGTACCTGGTCGGGACGGGTCACGCCGGCGGCGAGGAGGCGACCGCGCGCATGCTCGAAGCGACCAACCGGTTCGCACGACCACAGTAGCCAACCGCGGACCCGGTGGCGTAGCAGCTTTCCCAGCGGTTGGTCTTCTACCGCCATGCTGCCAGGCAGCCCGATCCTGTCACCAGAAGAGGCGAATTCCTTTTAAAGTGGAGGCGGCGGCCGAGCTTGACGCAGGGCGGTCCGGTGCCGGCCTGGCGCCAGCCGTAGATGTTGCTCTTGCTGGTGTTCAGCAGTGCAGCGACGCCGTCTGCGTCGAGCAGTTCGTCGGGTCCATCCAAGGTCGGTCCGGCTGGGGTAGTGAGGATGTCGCGCAGCTCGGGCGCGACCAGCTCGGCGATGCGGCGGATCACGGCAGGCTCGACGAGGAGGTCGGGCAGGCCCCAGGCGGTTGGCGGCAGCGACCCCAAACGGCTCTGAGCAGGCGGGCCGGTGGCCAGGCCAAGCCGGTGGGCCAGCAGCGCGGTTGGAAACATCGGGTGCCGACCGACCCGGATGGCGTCGAGCTGGCCGGCGCGGACCAGCTCTGCGAGCTTGCTGGTGCTGGTGCTCATGATGTCGGCGACCTGCTGGGCAGACAGCAGCGGCTGGGTGGCGGGGTCGGGCACGGGGACGGGCTTTGGTTGGACTGGTGTGCCGTCGATCTGCTCGGCCAGGCGGCGCTCGGCGAGGTAGTCGTCGACGTCGGCCTGGAGGAACCGCTGCATGGTCTTGCCGCCCTCGCGGTAGCGCCGGCGCCGTAGCTTGCCCTGGTTGACCAGGTAGAGGACCTGGGTCTCGCTGGTGTGCAGCTGGGCGGCGACCTCGCGCAGGTGCAGGTAGCGGCGGTCGCTCACTGGTGCACCCTCCCGGTAGAGCGATCTGAAAGAGTGCGGACTTGGAGCTGCTGGCGGTGACGCTGGGCTTGGGGGCGGCGGGGTGTGGTCGCCATGTGGAACCCCTTGCAAGCGGCGGTGAGTCCAACCACATGTCTACACCACGTCAGCCCAACTCCCCAGACCCTTTTTGGTCCCATGCCGAAACCGAACCAGACAACGGTCAGCGGGGGCCAGCGCGACCTTCGGAATGGTTCTGAGACGTGACGATCAGCGGATATGTTTATCGCGCGGAGGTCTCGAATCGCCAAGACAATGGTCGTGGCCACCGATGACCGCGCTTATGGCGAAGGCGAGGACGATCTCGATGCCGGTCGTCGTGACGTCAGGCAGGTACCTGCGCCAGTTGGAGATCAGGTCCGACATAATGGCGCTAGCTAGGCGACCAGCAAATAGGGCCGGAACCAAAAATAGCTCTTGAAAGCCGTCAAAGGCCGATGAGTCCCGCCAGAATTCCAAGGGGAAAAATCCAGTTGCGTGACCGACTCCACCGAAAGACGCAGACGTGGCTCAGCCCCCGCGTCGGCCGCCATACGTCGTCGAGAACCGCATTCATGGCAGCCCTCTCCTCGTCAGGGCGAACGCCAACCTTACGACGGTCGGCGTGCACGCTCAGGGGACGTATATTGACTGCGGCCTCGTGGGTCGTTTGGTGGTGAGAGCTTCGAACGGCCCACGAGGCTACTTCACCTTATGGCACGCCTTCCACCCAGGTGTTCGAGCAGAATCTCTGGAGTGGTGAGTTATTTAGACGAGTGAAGGCCACGCTCGGCTCAGTAGTAGGGATTGTAGTGCTTCAGGCTGTACGCGATGGAGCTGTGGCCATTGTTGTTGCCCACCCACAAAGCGATATACACGTACTGGACCGGCGAGCTCGATTCGAAGATGTAGGCGGCAGGATGGGTTGCGTGACCACAGCCCTCCGAGTTCTTGTAGAAATACGGAAGTCCCCCAAGGTAGCCTTGCGACCAGATCGAGGCCTGGCTGAAGACCGTGGCTGCGACGCTCCTGGCGTCGCATTTGGTGTCGGCCAGATACACGTAGTACAGCTCGAACTCGTACCGGCTCAGAAACTCCAGTTTCGCGTTGAACGTCGCGATGCTGTCGTTCGAGAAGCTGAACGTGCTGATGCGCGGGGGGGCGGCGGGTACCGCCCGTACGGTGAAGGACGAGGCGGGCGAGGCGAGCGCAACCGACTCTGGGCCCCGCACCTGGGAACCATGCACCGTCGTGGCAGATGCCGACACGGCGTGAACCGGGTTGCCGCTACTCGTGGCGGCGAGCGCGGCGCCAGGGGCGGTCACCATGATGGATGCCGCGGCCACCAGCACCAGCACCCGCACTGGCATGAGTCTTCGTAGGTTCACTTGACACGCACCTCCTGTCCGAGCTGTTCGAGGTTGACGCCGTGAATGTGAGCCAGGCTGCAAGCTCGCGGCGGTATCTCCCCTCTCTTATGCCCGCAGGGCGGTAAAAAAGCGGTGAATGAGAACTATTTTTAATGATCGTCACCATCGGTGGGCAGGAAGTAGCGCTGAAGCTCCCAGTCCGCTACCGCCGTACCGAGGTTCTCTCCCACGATCACGGAGTTGCGGTAGTGAAAGCCGATCCAAACGCGCGCGTTGACGAGCTGCGTGTCGAGGTCCTGCACCGTCGTGAACGTCTGCGACGTGGTCAGTGTGGTGCCGCCGCCTTGCGCACCGGGGATCGTCGCGTTGATGCTGCTCGTACCGAGCGCGTTCGCGAGGACCTGGGCAAGCGCGCTCGTCACACAGCCATGCTGCGAGGGATATTCCGGATGGTTCGGCGTCGTGACGAGCGGCGTCCACGTCGGATCCGCGGTTGTCGCCGGATTGCCGTCGATGTCTGCGTTGCGAATCGCTGTGATCGGGCGCCAGAGCTGGTACGTGTACTTGGAGTCGAAGCACGCCATACCGGCGTCGGTCGACACCATGTTCCCCATCGCGAGCAGACGGGCGGTGTCGATGATGTCCAGGTTGTGCTGGGTGGCGATGTTCTGGAGAGTCTGGTTCAGCTGACTGGTCGCATTCGCGTTCCAGAAGTACGCGATCGCCGTCTGCGCGGGCGTGCGCATGGCGCTCGTCGCGGAGCCGTACGCCTTCGTTTCGTTCAGATCGTTCGCGTACTGCGCGCTCGTGAGCGCGGGCGGCGGGGGTCCCCGGAACTGCGTGGTGCTTGCGAGCATGAACGGCTGCATCACCGCCATCCACGGCGTTTGCACGATCTGCAGCGAGGGCGGCGGCGCCCAGATCCACAGCCCGGGCTGAAGCGGGCCGGCCCCGAACGCGGTCGAGACGGGCGTGTTCCGTCCGTCGTTCGCCCGCAGCGCCTCGATGTCGGCCGCGGCGGCTTGGCCGACCGCGATTCCCCTCGCAGTCGTCCGGTCGCTGGGCAGCGCACCGATCGACGCCGCGTACTTGGCAGCCAGGCTGCCGTCGGGATCGCCGAGGTAGAAGACGAGCGTGTTGTAGGCCGCGGCAATCACCGCCGCTTCGAGTTAGGCGTTGCCGGCCTTTGCGACGAAGTGATGGTACGGCGCGTAGCGGTGACCGATCCTCGTCGCCGCGTCGTAGACCGCAGCCTGGACATAGGACATGTAGAGCAGGCCCTCCGTCTGATACAGCGTCCTGGGTGCGGTGCCGAGTGGCTCGACCACCCTGGCGGCGCGTACCGCCGCGAGGGCGTTCGCGTTCCAGTCGAGCGCAACGGTCGCCGGCAGCGTCGCCGGCCCCTCCGCCTTCGCCGACGAGGCCGGCGCGAGGAGCAGCGCCACGAGCGCAGCCGCAGCGACCACGATTCGAACTCTCATTTCGGATCCTCCCTGGGTCGCCTGTGACCGGTCCACCTGTGAATGTGCGGTACGAATTAGAAGGGGCAGTTACCTGGGCTCGGCTCGTCAACCCGGACCGGGTTGGCTCCTGCCGCCACGAGCCAGGTGACATAGACAACGGCGGGCACGGTGCCTTCGTTCCTCAAGATATGCACGACGTGGCCGGTGTCGATGAAGGTGGTCCCAGCCGGGTAACGCTGCGGGGTGCAGCTGCTTCCGGCCGTGTAATAGGTCACTTCCCCTTCGGCGACCGCGTTGAAGCTGGTGCCCGGATGACTGTGCCAGCCGGTGGTGCCGCCTGGCTGCAGCTCGACCTTGACGTCGACGACGTCGACTGGGCCGTTGGTGTGGACTCGGACGTGCTGGCTGAAGGGTGCGCAAAAGGCGTTCATGCAGCTCGCCGGTACTCATGGAGCAGACCACCGAACAGGTCACGTCGGTGCACCTGAGCCGGCTGATCCTCGCCGATGGCAGTCAGCCCAGCTTGCTGGAGCGGCGCCTCCAGTCGGAGCGCCCGGTGCGGCCGATGAACGTTGTAGTGCTCGGCATAGACCCGAAGGACCTGCTCGAGGTGGGCCCGCCCGAGAACGAGGAGCCAGTCCAGGCACTCGCCGCGCACCGTCCGGACCTAGCGCTCCGCGTACGCGTTCGCCTTGGGTGCCCGGACCGGCGTCACCAGCACCTGGGCACCCTCCGAGCGGAACACGTCGTCGAAGCTGCGAGAGAACTTCGCATCCCGATCACCGAGCAGGAACCGCACCCGGCGCCCTTGTTCGCCGAGCACCAGCAGCAGGTTGCGGGCCTGCTGGGTGACCCAGACACCGTCGGGGCTGGCGGTCACGCCAGCCAGATGGACTCGTCGTGTCTCGTGTTCGATGAAGAACAAGACATACAGCCGCCGCAGCCAGATCGTGTCCACGGTGAAGAAGTCGCACGCCACGATCCCGGCCGCCTGCCGGCGGAGGAACGCCCGCCACGAGGTGGCTACTCGCCGCGGTGCCGGGTCGAGCCCATGGCGGCGCAGCGTCGTCCGGATCGCGGTCGCCGACACCTGCACGCCAAGCCGCAGGAGCTCACCCTTGATCCGCTGGTAACCCCAGCCAGGATTCTCCCTGGCCAGGCGGATGATCAGCTGCTGGACATCTTGGTCCAATGGTGGCCGACCGGTCTGACGATGCGGGTAGGTCCACGCGCCGGCGATCAGGCGTCGGTGCCAACGCAGCAGCGTCTCCGGCCTGACGAAGAAGCACGACCAGCGGGATCTGGGCAGGACGCGGCTGACCGGGGCAAGCAGCGCCCGGTCGGCAAGCTCGAGCTTGGGTCTTGGGATCTGGCGGCGCAGCACGGTGAGCTGGTGGCGGAGCACCAGGATCTCAAGGTCCTTGGCGGCTTCGCCGCGGGCGAGGAGGGCGAGCAGCTGGAAGGAGCGGCACACCGCGAGGTACGCGAGCTTTGATAGCACCCGGGACGGCCTCCGACGGGTCGACAAAGGCCTCAGCGTACCGAGCTGCCGTCCGACATGAACCACAGATCACAGGTCACGTCCGAGTTTGCGCACCCTTCAGGTCGGGGTCACGGCGCACCCCGACTCGGCGTGGGTCGCCCAGCAGGCCAGGAACGCCACAATGGACCTGGACGATCGGCAGTTGTCGACCCGGTTCCTGCTCCGCGACCACGACGCCAAGTTCACTTGCGCCTTCGACGACGTATTCCGCAGCGAAGGCGCACAGGTCATCCGCACGCCGATCCGGGCGCCCAAGGCGAACGCCCATGCCGAGCGTTGGGTGCGGACCGTCCGCGTGGAGTGTCTGGACTGGACGTTGCTGCTCGGCCGGCGCCATCTGCTGCGGCTGCTGCGCGGCTACGTCCGCCACTACAACCAGCAGCGACCGCACCGCAGCCTCGCGTTGGCCGTTCCCCAGCCTGAGGCGCGGGAACAGCGTTCACGGCAGGTCAACCCTTGTGAGGTCAGGCGTCGCGATGTGCTCGGCGGCCTCATCCATGAGTATTACGAGGTGGCAGCATGATGAATCAGGATTTCCGCGCCCCACAGGCGTTGAGGCTACCGACGCGTCCAGGGCGAGCTGAAGAAGCTCGGAATATCGGTATCAGCGACCAGCATCCGAACGGTGCTGCTTGGCAACCGGTTCCGGCCGGCGCCCCGACGGGCCTCGGTCACCTGGCGGACGTTCCTTCGCGCCCAAGCCTCGGCCATCCTGGCGATCGACTTCATCACCGTCGAGACGGTGCGCCTCACGACCCTCTATGTCTTGTTCGCCATCGAGCTGCACACCCGGCAGGTTCGACTCGTCGGCGTCACCGACCATCCGAATGAGCTGTGGGTGGTCCAGCGTGCAAGAGAGTTCTCGATGAACCGAGAACGAGGTAGCGGATGGGTGACCAGCGCACCTCGGTTCCTCGTCCGTGACCGCGACAGCAAGGTCACCCGCGCGTTCGACGACGTGTTTGCCTGCGACGGCATCCGGACCATCACGACGCCGATCCAGGCGCCGAACGCCAACGCGTTCGCCGAGCGGTGGGTACGAACCGTGCGGCAGGAGTGCCTGGACTGGATGCTGATCTGGAGTCGGCGCCATCTTGAGCGGGTCCTCAACGAGTATGTGCGGCACTACAACGATGAGCGACCGCATCGAGGCCTTCAGCTTCGTCCGCCGAGCGGTACCGAAAGCGAATCCACACCAACACCGTCCGTTGTCGCGGTCGCCGACCGCGTTCGGCGTCGGGATCGTCTCGGGGTTTGGTTCACGAGTACTACCGGGTCGCGGCATGACGTCCGAGTTTCTGAACCCAACGGGCTGTGGGCCCCGCTGTCGACCAAGCGTGAGCCTCGGCTCGTCCGGTTCGTGGAACCTCCTCCGGGGTTCGCAAAGGACCGGTGGATCACTGGGAAGCCCCGCTCAGCACCAGGGCTACTGGTTCTGATCAGGCGACGGAGTCCCTCGAGCGGTGGTTTGGCCTTCGTTGGTTGGCCGCGGGGAACCCTCTCAGTATTGCCCAGCGGCCTTGAGCGCGGCGACGACATGACTGAACCCTGGGATGGACACCCCGACAGCCTGCTCATACCTCACAGCCTCCGCGAGGCCGACCTTGGTACCATCGAGCTGCGTCCGGTTGCCGGTCCACAGCAGCCTGGAGCTGTTCGTTCTGCACCGACAGGATCTGCTCGCTGGACTGCAGAGGCGGAAGCGCCTCGGCACACCAGGCGGCCACCGCCGCCCAGAAGTCCTTCAGAGTCCTCCAGCAAACTCGGCAGCGCGGACCCAGCGCGGCGACCTCCGCCGGCGACAGGAATATCTCCAGCCGGTGCGAGACAAGATTTTGGACGTCCTCCAGCAACATCATGACGAAGTCGTAATTCGCCTCCTCAGCGAGCAGCTCTTCCGCCACCGCCAGCGTCGCGTCCATCCCCCCGCCTCGCGCCTGACCACCCGGAAGGCGACCTGCCGGCAGACCGCATCGTCGGTGACTTCTTCAATCGACTTCCGGTCCACGCCAGCGGCCCGCAGGAGCCGCTCAGCCGGCCGGGTCAGCCGTTGGCGCCGCAGAAACCTCACCTTGTACCTCGCTCGCCCGGGGCCGAGAGCCTCCCGCAGGCGCAGTCATATGAAGCGGCCCCGGCCTGCGGGACGCGCCCGCAGCGCCGAGCGCGGGCTGCGTGGCCGCCGTCAGGAGACGTCGGTCTCGTCGTAGTCGTCCAAGCCCAGGGCACGGCGGATCTCGTTCGCGGCATCCGTCCCGTCGTGGCGAGCCGCCGCGACCACCGACCGCGCCAGGTCCTCCCGCGTGCCAGCCTCCGCCGCCTGACGCCAGGACGGCTGCGCCGCTGCCGACTCCGCCAGCAGCCGCTTCATCGGCGCGCGCACCACCGAGGGCCACACCGTCGCACGGAGCTGGCGGATGTGCGCCGCGTTCGACCGCGCGACCCGCTCCGCGAGCGTCCGTAGCCTGACCACCGACTCGCCAGCGTTGAACGCCTGCTCCAGCCGCTCCAAGGCCAGGTTGTACGGCCGGACGATCGCCAGGTAGCGCTTGGCGGCCGCCGCGCGCGACAGGGCCTTGGGCTTCACCGTGGTCGGCGGCGCCACCGGGCTCACCGCCGGCGCGGAGGTCACCTGGGGCTGGGAGGAGCACCCCGCGATGGCGACCAGCACAACCGTGACCACCGCTGCGAGGAGTTGACGCATCCGAGTCCCTCTGCCGGTGAATGACCAATCGGGACACCCAAGCCAGGTGCGCGACCATACCAACCAGACACCCGGCGCCGGAAATCGCCAGACCGAGGGCCTTCCATACTGGTGTGCGTCAGACTTTCTGGCAGGGTTTCGGGACTGATCCGTGACAGGGAGTTCGATCTTGAGCAGGAGCAACGACCCGGTGCCGGTCGAGACGCGGCTGCAGCTGGTGCTCGCGGTGCTGCCCATGAGATGACCGTCGCGGAAGCGGCTCGTCGACACGGAGTCTCGGCAGAGTCGATCAACCGGTGGCGCAACCGGTTCGTCGACGCCGGTAAGGCGGCGATGGAAGACGGCATGCCGGGCAAGGCCGGCAGCCGCGGCAGCCTGGTCGAGCGACGGCAACGCGCGGAGATCCAGGAGCTGAAGCTCGCGCTGGCCGAGGCGACAGTGCAGCTACGGATCTGGCAGAAGGGCTCGGAGTACGTCGACCTGGTCCCTTCGCCGACCTCGAGGCCCTGAGAGCGGCAGCCGAGCTGCCGGTCGCGAGGTTCGCCGCCCTGGCCGGCATTCCGGAGCGCACCTACCACCGCCGCCTGGCCACGCTCCGAAGCGGCGACGCGCCGGTGAAGGGGCCGTGGCCGACGCCGGCCGTTGATGCGGCCGAGGCCCTGGCGGCGAAGTACGCGGCCGACTGGCCTGCGTGGGGTCATCGCAAGATCGCCGCGATGATGCGCGCCGATGGCCTCGAGGTGTCGACTTCGACGGTCGAGCGGGCCCTGCGCCGCCGTGGGCTGCTGCTGCCGCGGGGTTTTCGGGCTGATCGCAAGTCCTGGGCGGCGTTGCGCCGCAAGGTGTTCCACGACCCGCCGACCGAACGCAATCGGGTCTGGCAGACCGACTTCAGCGAGTTCGAAACAGCGGGCGGTGGGATCTGGCGCATCTGCGCGGTCATCGACTACGCCACCAAGTACTGCCTCGCCGCCAGGATCACCCCGACCGGCCGCGGCGTGGACGCACTCGCGTGTCTCGATGCGGCCGTCGACGAGGCCGAACGCGTTCTCGGCCTGGACGACTTGCGGGACGACCGTGGCGAACTCGAACTGGTCGACGAGAACACCGGCGAGGTCATCGACGTCGTCCCCGCTCCGATCGCCGTCGTCTCCGACAACGGCTCGTGCTTTCGCGGCCAGACCTACCAATCTGCGTTCGCCGGCGATGAGCCGCTGCTGCGCCACGTCCGGACCCGCGTCCGGAGCCCGCAGACCAACGGCGTCATCGAGCGATTCTTCGGCACGTTGAAGTACGAGCACCTCTACCGCGCCCCGATCGACGACGGCGGCGCGCTCGCAATGGACCGCCCGCTTCCGCGACATCTACAACCGCATCCGGCCACACCAAGCTCTCGACGATCGAACGCCGCGCCAGGCCTACCTCGACACGTGACGCAGCGTCCCACTGAAGGCCCGGTCACCGCGACGCGGCACCGGGCGGGTCTTACGAGACATCCCGTCATCGAGCTGGCCGGCGACGAGCTGGCCGGCGACGGCTCTCAGCGCCGCTCCTGTGCCGGTGGAGGTTCACATGTGAGACAGCTCGGGCGGCGTCCGTCGGCGCCCTTGGACATGGTCGACTGCCTGGCAGCTACGAGGAGTTGGTAGCAGCGAGGTAGGCCGCGTTCAGGCGCTCGCGAACGCTCGGTGATCGCGCTGGGGATTCGGAGCCAAGGTGCGAGCGGCGGAGCTCGTCCATGAACTCTTGCCAGAGCGCGGGGCCGCCTTGTTCGAGCAGCTCGGCGCGAACGCGCAGCGCGCGGCTCGTGGGCCGGTGGCGAAGTCCCCAGCTGCCGAGCTGCGCGAACACGGGTACGAGTTGGATCGCGGGTTCGGTCAGGCTGTAGCGCGCCCGCTGGCCGGCTCGCGTGTCCTCACGGGTGAGCAATCCCAACTCGACGAGTCGCTTGAGTCGGTCGGCGAGAATATTTGAGGCGATCCCCTCTTCTGAGCCGGCCTGCAGCTGTCGGAAATAGCGGCGGTCTCCGAAGACGATGTCGCGGAGGACGAGCAGGCTCCAGCGATCGCCGAACACCTCGATGGCGGCGTTGATCGGGCACCCCGACCGCGGCACATACGCTTCGCCCATACTGCTTGCAATCTACCACCGCCAGGCACTACCGTCTCGACAAGCGGTTGCAAACCACAAGCGGAAGGAGAGCCCCGTGCTGAGGCCGGTCGCGGAGGGTGTGCTGATCCACCAGAGCGAGTTCATGCAGAGCAACGCCGTCGTCGTGCAAGGCCGGGCTGGCGTGTTGCTCATCGACCCCGGGGTGACCGGCTACGAAATCGCCTGCCTCGCGAACGACCTTCGCGAGTTGGGCCAGACCGTTGTGGCCGGCTTCTCGACGCATCCGCACTGGGATCACCTGCTCTGGCACGCCGAACTCGGCGCGGCGCCCCGTTACGGCACGGCCCGCTGCGCGGCCACTGTCCGAGATCGGCTGTCGGACCCGGGTGCGAAGGCCCGCATCGCCGCGCTGATACCGCCGGACATCGCCGAGCAGGTACCGTTGGACCTGCTCGGCCTCATTACCGGCCTGCCCGCCGAAACTGCGCAGATTCCGTGGGATGGCCCTCAAGTCCGGATTGTCGAGCATCAAGCGCATGCCCCGGGCCATGCGGCGCTGTTGATTGAGGAACGCGGGGTTCTCGTCGCCGGCGACATGCTTTCTGACGTCCTGATTCCGATGCTCGACTTGAACGACACCGCTGACCCGATCGAGGACTACCTCGCCGCGCTGCGGCTGCTCGAGGGCGTGGCGGGCGACGTCGATGTCCTCGTCCCCGGCCACGGGTCCATCGGCGGAGCTGATCAGGTACGCGCACGGATCGACCAGGATCGCGCGTACGTGCACGCCTTGCATGACGCCCATGTTCCCAGCGACCCGCGGGTCGGCCCATCGGCCACGTACGGCAAGGATTGGCTGCCAAGGATTGGCTGCCTGGCGTGCACGAACGGCAACTCCAGCGCCTCGCCCAAAGAAGCGAGCGCGACGGGACGCCCGGCTAGCGATCCGCTTGCGGGACTGGCCTGCACGTCCGTCCTGCCAACTTCTTGACTCAAGACAGTACTCAGCTCATCAATCCCATGCCCGGGTGCTCACCCATGGCCTTGATCATGGGGCGGCAAGGTTCGTACGCGTGTCGGTCCGCCTCCGCTCCGATGCCGGTCGGTGACCGTTCGGCGGCCGGTGCCGGCGTGGCGGCAGCCAACCTCATTGACTCGTCCATCACGCTCGTGGACCCGGCGTTTATTGTGGGATTGGCTGGAGTTCGAGTCGCGGCGCGGCTCTGGTCATGCCGGAGCGTTGCCGCGCCTCGCGGGTAGTCGAACAGGTCGTCCATGAGTTCGTCGGGGTCCCGTGGCCTTTGTCCTCGGACGCGACCTGCCCCGCGGAGGCTAGGTCGGCGGTCCCGTGCGGCGTGCGAGCGCGCGCAGCAGCGACCCAGGCGTACAGGGTCACCCGAGAGTAGTGCGCCCCGCATCCCGCGTTGCGGCGAGGACGCCGAGCAGCATGGTCTGGGCGGCGTGCTTGGTGACCTCGGAGCCGACCTCGGCGACGATTCCGGCGATTTCGTGGCCGGGGACAAGGGGTAGGTTCTCCGGGCCCCGTCGCGAACTCGCCTACCGGCGTTGCAGGGGCCACCGTGGGGAACGGGCCGAGTGCTCATGGCGGCAGTCGATAAACCGATTCGGGCGACGAGAGCGGGTGGCAGCGTGGGTCGGCTATATGCTGGCGGCGTCGAGTGTCTTGAGGAACGTCGGCCGGCGCTGGTGCCGCAACCGCAGATCCGCCACGTAGGCCGGGAACGCCGCCGGGTCGCCGGTTGCGGCAAATGCGGCACGCAGCGCCGGCAGTAGCGCGACCGCCCGCCGGTAGCGGCGCTTGTCGGTGGAGTCGCGGATGTACCGCTCCACCATGTCCTGGTACGGCCCGATGACATCCGCCGGGTGTGACACGCCGCGGCGCTCCAGCAGGGACAGCCATTGCCGCTCGCCGATCCACTGTCGGTGCTCCAGGCCGGCTAGCCAGGCTTGTTCGTCGTGGCCGAGCGCGAGCAGCATGGCGATCAACTCGGTCGCGTACGCCGGCTGTTGCGCTACCCGGCCGCGGAGAACCGTCAGCGCCCACGACGTTGGATCGCCCGCGCCGACCGTTCGCGCCGTCTCTGCAAGGCATCGGTACGCCGTCGCGGTGGGGTGCCGTTCGAACTCGGTTCGCCGCACTACCACGGCGGCTTCGGTATCGCCTTCGTCCAGGAGCATGTCGACCAGCGCAGCACGCAGCCGGTCGGTGTGCGGCCAGCCGGGCCGCTCGGCCAGTCCGCGTCGCGCCCACGCAATCGCCTCCTGCCGGCGGCCGGCCCCGAGCAGTGCGAGGCTGATTCGTTCGTACTGCACCGCACTGGTCAGATGCTCGGCCAACACGGCGACGTACCGGTCGATGTCACCGGACAGGTCCGCCAACTGTTCCCGCAAGTCGCGCACCGCGAAGGAGCCGGTCCATGACTGCGGGTCCGCGGTCTGTGCCCGTCGTGCGACGAGCCGCTCGACCTCTGCGACGCCGCGCTCGCCCAGCGCCGGGGCGAAGTCGCGTAGCACGATCTGCGGCCAGCCAGGGCCGTCGCATTGGAGCTTGACCAGCCACCCGGCAAGACCTGCTGGGTTCGGCGGCGCCGCCGCGCAAGCCCGCGCGTACAGACTCATGATGTCGTGCAGGTCATCGCCGACGATCCCCGACGAGTCGTCCATGTTCATCAGGGCGTTGGTGGTCCGGTCGACCGCCTTGCGCAGCACCGGAACGGCCTGTCCCGGCTGGCCCGACGCGATCAGCCGCTCGCATGCCTCGGCCAGAGCCCGGACGGTTTGCGAGTACTCACGGCGACCCCGGTGGGGTCACGCCGCCGATCCCAGCGCAGCCGGTCCACCAGCACCGCCACGTCACTGTCAGACACGGTTCCCCTTCCACCAGGATCACGACTGCGACAAGGCACGCCTATACTCATCCACCATGAGGCAGCGCAGCGCCCTCGACAGCGTGGTCGAAATCATCCTGGTCGACGCCTACGGCGACGACGAGCAGTACGTCGCCTTCCTCACCGTTATCGAAGAAGAGACCCGGCTCCCCGCCGCAGCGACACTGCTCGGCGCGCCAGTCACAGTTACCGGCTTCGACTACACCAATGAGGCCCGCGGCCTGGTCGCCATCTGCGAGGGGTCCAACGGCACCGGCGAGGTAGCCCTCGCCGACCTGGCGTTTCCGCCGGACACGGTTACGGCCTGGATTCACGCCGCGTATCGCCACTACCTCGGGCTACAGCCGTTCCCAGTCCGGCCACGCCCGGACTGGACCTGGCCGGACTGAGCCCAATCTCATCGTCGGCCGGCGTAGGCGGCGAGCCGCTCACTGAGCGGGCTGACCCGGGGTCGAGGCACCCTGGCGAAGTGGCCGGCCTTGGCCGTACGGAGCAACTCCTCACCGTCACGGGCCCAATCGAACCGCGGTCGCTTCAGCAGCCTGCCGAACAGCACGCTGGCCTTGTCCGGGTCCCGGTCGGCGAGCCGACGCAGCACCATCGGCTCGACGCTGTCATCGTGCAGGTACGACAGCACGTGTTCCCGATACCGACGGCGCCGCACCAGATCCGGGTCGGCGAAGGCCGCCTCAACCAGACCGAACTCCGCATAGAAGCCCAGTCCGTCTTCCTCGTCGTAAATCAACGCCACCGTCTCGGACTCGACGAGATCCAGTGGCAACTCCACTACCGGCGCAGCGGCCCCGCCGCCGCCACGCGCCGCCCCCGGTGTCGTACGCAGCACCTCATCGCGACAAGACTCGTAGAACTCATTCAGCCGCTCCTGCGCCTGACCACCGGGCACGACCACGAGGTCGGCACCGAAGAACCCGATAAACCGCTGCCGATCTGTCCGCTGGATCTCCCACGCCTTGGCCAACTTCTCCGGATTGCGATACACCGCCTCCGGCGTACGCAGCGACATCTCGAACGCCAAGCGGTAGGCGACGTCCCGTTCAGCCGGCCGCAGCACGCTTGTCGGCCCGCTCAACATCCATTCCTCGCCGAGCGGTACCAGCCGTGTGATCAAGAACGATCGGCGCGGCATCTGCCGGAACACCGACGTGCCCATGTTGGACCGCACCCGGTAGGTCAGATCGTCCACAAGGTTGACCACGATCAGGGCCGGCCCGTCGCGGCGTTGCACCTCGAACGGCCCTTGCACCACATCGCGCCAACCGAGCAGCATCTCCCGCTCCTGCCGCGAAAGCTCAGCGTGTGCATCGACGAACTGCTCAACGATGGTCCGGCCGTTGCGCAACCGATGCTCCAGCACGAAGTAGTCCCACAGCATCATCAAGCGGTGCTCGTCCAACACCTCCGAGCTGTCGCCGTGCCGGGCCAACGCCTCGCTGAACGCCCGGTCGTACCGCGGCTGCTGGGAGAACGCCACCAGTTCCCCCTTCAGCTCACCCGCCCGATCAAGAAGAGCAGCATCCACCGCCATCAGCACAGCTCCGCCTACCAACGATCCGCGACCGCGCCACTCTACCGTGAGTCCGTTGCCCAGCATCACACCGGACGCGTACCCGTGTGTTGCCCCTGGCCCACCACCCGGCGAAGACCTCCGTCAACACCGGGCGGTGTTCGATTCCTCTTCCTCTCGTGCAGCTCCCGGGATTCGAACCCGGTGCAGGTGACTCTTACCGCTCAACCCGCGTAGCCCCAGGCATGGGTAGTCACCCACAAGCTCGGACCCGGGGCAGCGGGGTTCGTACGCGTATCGGTCCGCCTCCACTGACCGATACGCGCGTACGAATTCAAGCGTTATTCGCCGGCCTGGGCCCCCCATGTTGCCCGCGACGCAGGGTGCCCGACGCCGGTCGGGCGGTCGGATTTCCCTCCACTTTCCCTCCGTGTGACGCCAAGACGCGCGGGACGGGGCGCAACAGGTGGGGACGGCGGGTGATGGTAGGGGCTGTCAGCGTGGCGTTCGTGCTGGTCACGGCCGATGGGTGGGGCCCGGTGGGGGTGAGAGGGGACCTGCGGGGAGCTGAGTTTGCGACCTGCCACCAGCGCCACGACCAGCGGACACATGGTCACCATCCGGGCCCGGGGGCAGTACGTTGGACCCTGTGGGGCGCGGAAACTCGGATTCGCGTCGTGACCAGGCACTCCAGCGATTTCTGATCAGGAGGAACACGCGCGAAACAGATCAGGGACACCGGGACGATGGCTGCTGCTGTTCCCGATCTGTCTCTGATCTGTTCCTTCGCTCGGCAGGATTTGGACCAGCGCACCTGTGACTGGCGACCTTCGCCGACGCGGAGTTCTACAGCGCCAGCGGTATGGTGAACTCCAGTAGGCCCCAGGAGTCCAGTTCGGACTGCCGACCCGAGCCCATGGGTTGCCTGCCGCATGGTGCGGAACTCGAGTTGGGCTGGCGGCTCGATTTCCCTCCACCCCAGCGGGCCGGCGGCGCTCCTCAGCGTGCCCGCCAAGGAACTGGTGTCGCGACCGCTGAACCTACGCCGCCGTCGTGCTGGCGCTGGGCCCGCTGGTCGGCCGCACCTCCAACCCCGCCGCCGCCACCACCCTGGCCAGGCGACACCGGCCTGCTGGAGCGACTGCTGGGCCCAGCCCGGACTTGATCGGAGCCGCCGTCTGGCCTTGCCGCCAGCCGATCCGAGCGCGCGGCCAACGACCAGTACGACCATTCCGGTAGCGTGGGCAGTATTCGCATGTAACGGAGGCAGGCGAGGAGTCGCGGTGAAGTTTGGCTTGCTCGGCCCGCTCACGGTTATCGACGGAGACCGGCGGGTCCCAATCCAGTCCGCCAAGCATCGAATACTGCTGGCCGCCCTACTACTGCGCGCCGGTGAATTGGTCACGCTGGACGAGCTGGCTGAGGCAATCTGGGGTGACGCCTTGCGGGCCGATCCCCGCAGGGTCGTCCAGACATATGTCGCGCGGCTGCGCAAGCTCCTCGGCGGTACCGAACTGATCCAGAGCCGTCCTGAGGGGTACGCGATCGCGGTGGCCCCTGGCGATGTCGATGTCCATCGCTTCGAGATGCTGCTGGAGCAAGCCCGCGACGCGGCCGGGGCGGAGGACCGCCACGCCGAAGCTGCGATGCTGCGCCAGGCGCTGGCGCTGTGGCGTGGCGAGCCCCTGGTCGACGTGGCCTCGGAGCTGTTGCACCGCGATGCGGGCGGACGGCTGGCCGAACAGCGCCTCGACGCCCTGCACCGCCGGGTCGAGGCGGAGCTCGCTGTAGGCCGGCATGCCGAACTGGTGGCCGAGTTACGGGTCCTGACCGAGCGGCACCCGCTGCGGGAGCCGTTGTGGCTGCAACTCATGACCGCGCTGTACCGATGCGGCCGGCAGGCCGATGCCTTGGAGGCCTACCAGCGCGTCCGTCGCCTGCTGGCCGACGAGCTGGGCGTGGACCCCGGACCTGCGTTGCGTCGACTGCACAAGGCCATCCTCGCCAATGACCCGGCACTGGCGTTCCCGTCACCCGCCGTCCTGCCTGCCCCCTGGGCTAGGCCGTCCCAGCTTCCCCTGGACCTGGCCGCCTTCGTCGGCCGCGACGACTTGGTCCATCGGATCGAGGACCTTCTGGCTGACCATCCGAGGGTGCCGATCGTGGCGCTGTCGGGATTGCCCGGGGTGGGGAAGACCGCGTTGGCGGTACATGCTGCCCACGGGCTGACCGGACGGTTCCCCGATGGGCAACTCTACGTCGACCTGCACGGCGCCACCGCGGGACTGCGGCCTCTGCAGCCATTGGAGGTGCTTGGCCGGTTCCTGCGCGAGCTCGGACTTGACCCCGCTGTGATCCCGGCCGGGCTGGAGGAGGCCAGCGCCACGTTCCGGTCGCGGGTGACCGGTCGGCGGCTGCTGGTGGTGCTGGACAACGCCGCCGACGCCGCCCAGGTCGCCCCGTTGCTGCCAGCCAGCCCAGGCTGTGGCGTGCTGGTGACCAGCCGCCGGGCCCTGGTCAGCCTCGACGGCGCCGACCACGTGCTGCTGGAGGTACTGCAGTCCTGCGAGGCAGTGGAGTTGCTTGGCCGGCTGGCCGGCCACGACCGGGTCGCCGCGGAGCCGCAGGCGTCCGCCGAGGTGGCCCGCTGCTGCGGCTATCTGCCGTTGGCGTTGCGGATCGCCGGTGCCAGGCTGGCGGCGCGGCCGACCTGGCCGGTGGCGGCGCTGGCAGAGCGGCTGGCCGACGCCCAGCGCCGCCTGGACGAGCTGGAGGTTGCCGAGGCCGGGGTGCGGGCCAGCTTCCAGGTGTCCTACCAGCAGCTCCACAACAGTGCGGAGGCGCTGGATCGGGCGGCCGCCGAGGTGTTCGGGCTGCTTGGGCTGCCGGATGGTCCACAGGTGAGTGTGCCGGTGGCGGCGCGGCTGATGGATGCGCCGGAGGAGACCGCCGAGCGGGTGCTGGAGCGGCTGGTCGATGCTCAACTGATCGAGACGCCCGCTCCTGGGCGCTACCGGCTCCATGACCTGCTGCGCCTGTACGCCCGCGAGCTGGCCAGCCAGCACCACAGTGCGCGGGCGCAGGCCGCGGCGCTGACGCGTGCGATCAGTTTCTACGTGGCGTGCGCCTGGCAGACGCTGGCGGTGCTGCGCCCGGGTGACTATCGCCTGACACGGGCAGGCGAGTGGTGGCGCGAGGGCGGGTTGGAGTTCCCCGACGCTGCCGCGGCGCTGGGATGGTTGGAGGTCGAGCGGGCCAACCTGCTGGCTGCGGTGCGGCAGGCGGTGGCGACTGCGGGCGTGCCCGTCGAGATCGGGATGCAGCTCGCCCAGGCGCTGTTTGGGTTCTTTTGGGTGCGCAGCCATTGGGACGACTGGGTGCAGGCCGACCAGATCGCTCTTGGGGTCGCCCGCCGGTTGGGCGACCGCGCTGCCCAAGCCCAGACCCACAACGACCTCGGCGCTTGCTACTACCGGCAGGGACGCCACGAGCAGGCGCTGGCCCATCTGCGCGAGAGCCTGACCATCCGCCGCGCGCTGGACGACTCCACCGGCCAGGCCCTCAGCCTCGGCAACCTTGGCAGGATCTACCAGGCGCTGGGCCGCTACGAGGAGGCGCTGGCCTGCCTTCAGGAAAGCCTGGCCATCTGCCAGGACCTTGGCGACCGCCGGGGCCAGGCCGGCTGCCTTGCCAACCTTGGCGAGCTCTATCAGCGGCAGGGCCGCGACGAGGAGGCGCTGGTCTGCCTGAGCGTGAGCCTCACCATCCGCCAGCACATGGCCGATCGCCACGGCCAGGCCCACAGCCTGGGCAACCTTGGCATCGTCTACGAGCGGCAGGGCCGCTATGAGGTGGCGCTGGCCCACCTCCGGGAGAGCCTGGCCATCTGCCAGGAGCTGGGCGACTCCCCGTCGGAGGCCAAGAGCCTGCACGAGCTCGGCGTGACCCTGCGGGCTCTCGGCCGAACCCAGCAGGCGCGGGCGCACTGGCTGCGGGCCCTGGCGATCTACGAGCGGCTGCAGGCTGCCGACGCCGCCACCCAGGTCCGCACGCTGCTTGCCGAGCTGCCCTGCCCGGCCAGTCCGCAGGTCGGGGCGCTCCAGAGCCGGGAATCTCGATAGCCGATCCCTTGGCCGCCGCCTGCCGCGGGCTCGCCGTCCCGCTCCTCTCGAGGACGCTGCACGCCGGCAGGGCAGCGGTGAATGCGCAATGAATGCGCGACGAATGCGGCGTGAGATCGGCACCTGCAATCGTGGCGCCCAATCCGGGCAGCCGCTGGCCCGCGCGTTCGATTTGGTTGCGAAGGAAGCTATGGCGTGCCACAGGGCGACATGGCAGGAGGAAGACCTGTGAACAAGATCACGTCCAGCGATGGCACCACGATCGCATTCGACCGACCGGGTGCTGGGCCCGCCGTGGTCATCATTGGCGCCGGCCCGACCGACCGCAACGCCAACGCGCCGGTCGCGCAGCTGCTGGCCAACTCCTTCACCGTCGTCAACTACGACCGCCGCGCCCGCGGCCAAAGCGGCGACAACCAGCCGTTCAGCGTCGACGCGAGTACGACGACCTGGCCGCCGTCATCGACGCCGCAGGCGGCGCCGCCATGCTGTACGGCATCTCCCTCGGTGGCGCCTTGGCGCTGGAGGCCGCCGCCCGCGGCCCGCCGGTCACCAAGCTGGCCGTGTGGGAGCCGCCCTACTACCTGGACGACGAGCCCCGCAGGCCCCAGCCGACTACCACGACCAGCTTGTCGCCGCGGTCGCCGCCTACCAAGCCCAGCAGCGCGGTGCTGGTGCCTCCGCTGCAGCTGCGGCGAGCACGCCGTGACGACCTCGACGCCATGTGAGGACCGTAATCCGCCCCGGCCACCCTGATGCCGGATGGTGGTGCAGCCATAACACAACACGGCCGATAACGACCTCCGGATCCCCCGAGCGCACCGTTGACTAGCACAGCTGCCGAGCTGTTGGAGATCAGCCGCCGACCAACGAGGACTTGCCGATGCCCCAGCACACCTCGCAGCAAACCGCCCAGCCCGCGGCGCTCAAGCTGGGCGCGGGCTGCACCATCGCCGGCGCGCTGGCCATCGCTAGCTTCCGCCTTGCCCACGGCGACCTGCCTGCCGCCGACGCGCCCGCCGCGCTCGCCTTCATCACCCGCCACCCGTTCTACGCCGGCATCCACATCGGCACGATCCTTGGCGTGCTGGCTTGGGCCGGCGGGATCGTCGCGTTCTCGGCCCCGCTCCGCAGCGGCCTGGCCGGCGTCCTCGGGCGCCTGGCCACGGCCAGCGTGCTGGTGGGCGCGGCGGTGTTCATCGTGGACTTCTCCATCGACGGGGTCGCCGGCCAGGACCTGGCCGCGGCCTGGGAGACCGCCGCGCCGGCACAGCGGCCCGAGCTGGAGCTGGCCGCCCGGACCGCGTTCACGATCCTGCGCGGCACCTCGCTGACCTCGATCCTGATCCTGTGGGGCGTGCCGCTGCTGCTGCTGGGGCGGGCCATGCTGCTGGACGGCTACGCGCGCTGGCTGGGCTGGACCGGGCTGACCGTCGGCGCGGTCATCATCCTGGCCGCCCTGGCGCTGCTGCTGCGGGAGGAGCTGTTCCCCGGGGTGCTGCTGTACGGCCTGCTGGCCAGCATCGTGGTGCCCCTGTGGAGCCTCGCGCTCGGTGTGGCGATGTGGCGCCGAGCGGGGACCGCCCATGGCTGAGCCCGCGGCTGAGCCCGCGCAGTGGGCGTCCTGGCGTGCGATGCCGTCCCGCCACCTGGCGGCGGGCGCGGTACGTGCTGCTGGCGTTACCCGTCGGGCCCACCCCGGCGGCATCGCAGCCCAGCCAGGAAGGCGACCTGCCCCAGCCGGTCGAGAGACCACACGACCAAACTGTGTACCTTATGCCATCTTGATCCGAATGAGGAGGAACCCCGATGGGAACGGTCCGCTCCAAGGACGGCACCACGATCGCGTTCGACGTCTGGGGCGACGGCCAGCCGCTGATCGTGGTCGATGGCGCCACCGCCTATCGCGGCGTCAACCTCACGAACGCAGAGGTGGGGCAGCTGCTGCGTGAGGAGTTTCGGGTCTACGTCTACGACCGTCGCGGCCGCGGCGAGAGCACCGACACCGCGCCGTATGCGGTGCAGCGCGAGATCGAGGACCTTGCCGCCCTGATCGACCACGCCGGTACACCGGCTGTGGTTTTCGGGTGGTCCTCCGGCGCGGTGCTGGCCCTCGACGCCGCAGCGGCCGGTCTCCCGATCAGCCGGCTGGCGTTGTTCGAACCACCGTTCGTCGTCGACGACAGCCGCCCGCCCCGGCCGGCCGACTACGTGCAGCGGCTCGACGACGCCGTTGCCGGCGGCCGGCCGGGTGACGCCGTGGAGCTGTTCCTCACCGTGGCGGCGGGCATGCCTGCCGAGGCCGTGCCCGGCATGCGACAGAGCCCGTTCTGGCCCGCTCTCGAAGCGGTCGCGCACACGATCGCCTACGACGGGCGGATCATGGGAACCACCATGTCGGGTGCCCCCCTGCCCCGCGATCGCTGGGCCGCGGTCACCGTCCCCATCCTGGTCATGCACGGCACCGGCACCGAGCCATGGCTGATCGCCGCGGCCCGCGCCCTGGCCGAGCTGCTGCCGACCGCGTCCCTGCAGGCGGTGGAGGGCCAGCAGCACAGCGCCGCCGCCGACGTGCTCGCCCCCAGGTTGCGGCGGTTCGCCCAAGGTCGATAGCCGCACGCTTGAACGCCGAGTCGAGGAGGGTTCATCACATGCGCAAGGTGACCGCGTCGCTGTTCAGCACGCTCGACGGTGTGGTCGAGGCACCTAATGAGTGGCAGTTCGCCTTCGACGACGAGATGGGCGCGGCGATGTCGCGCATGCTCGACGAACTGGACGTCGTGCTGCTCGGCCGGGTGACCTACACCGAGTGGGCCGCGTACTGGCCGACGTCGACCGACGAGCCGTTCGCCAGCTGGATCAACCACACGCCCAAGTACGTCGCCTCCAGCACGCTCGACTCCGTCGACCAGTGGTCGAACAGCGCGCTGATCAAGGGCTCGGTCGCCGACTTCGTCGCCGAGCTCCGCCAGCAGAAGGGCGGGACGATCGGCACTGGCGGCAGTCCGTCGCTGGTGCGCTGGCTGTTCGACCAGGGCCTGCTCGACGAGCTGACGTTGCTGATCCACCCGGTGGTCGCCGGCGGCGGCCGCAAGCGGCTGTTCGCCGACGACGCCGCACTGACCAAACTCGAGCTGGTCGAGTCCCAGCCGACGAGCAGCGGCGTGATCATCGCGACCTACCGGCCAGCACGGTAACGGCCCCGCCCTATGCTTCCGTGGGCCCGGTCGTTTGAGCTAGGGAGGCTCCCATGCAGGAGATCGTCGGTGTCGCCGCTGGGGTGCCCTACGTCGCGCTCCCCCCGGTGGGTACGCCGGAGGGTGAGAGTGCGCCGCTGGTGGTGGCCTGGCATCTGCATGACCCGCCGCGCAGTGAGCGGGCCATGGCCGCGGCGCTGCCGCTGAAGGGGCTGCCGGCCTGGCGGGTGTACCTCGGGCTGCCGCTCAGCGGTAGCCGCCTGCCCGACGGCGGTCTCGAGGCGTTCTTCCAGCTCAGCTACCAGGACGCGGTGCTCAAGGTGTTCGGTCCGGTTTGCCGCCAGGCCGTCGAGGAGTTCCCCGCGGCCCTGGCCGCCCTCCGCACCGAACTGCCGCTGGGCGAGGGGCCGCTGGGGCTTTTGGGCGGCTCGGTCGGCGCGCTGGTCGCGCTGTGCGTGCTCGCCGAGACTGACCTGCCGGTGGGCGCCGTGGCGCTGGTCAGCCCGGCGATCCGGCTCGCGGGCGTGGTCGCCGCCAACGAGCGGCGGTTCGACGTCACCTACCCCTGGACCGAGCAGTCGCGGGCGGTCGCGGAGCGGCTGGACTTCGTCGCCCGTGCCGAGGAGCTGGTCAAGCGCGACGCCGCGGTGCTGCTGGTGGTGGGTGCGCTGGATGACGAGGAGGGCATCCGGGCCCCGGCCGAGCAGCTGTGGCAGATGCTGTCCAGGCACGCGCCGGACCGCACCGCGCTGACCACCATCCCGGAGATGGCGCACGCCCTGGCTGAGGAGCCCGGGCTCGACCCCGCCTCCCAGACCCCCCACGCCGCACGCGTGGACACCGTGGTGGCCGGATGGTTCCACCGCCACCTCACCGGGTCGAGGTCAGCGTCATGATCGTCGCCAACCTCGCCGCCGTGACGTGGCGCCGCCTTCGGTCAGGGTGACCGCCGACGAGTACACCATCGCCGCGCCGGCGGCTCAGGCTCGGCGGCGATCCCCTACAACGGGGTGGACACGTCGGTGAGCAGGGCGCGGACCTGGTCGGCCTCGGGGGTTCGGAGCCGCTCGAAGATCGCCAGCGCCCGCTGCCAGTGCGCTCGCGCCTCCTGGGCGCGGCCGAGCGCCCGCAAGGCCGCGCCCAGCTCCTGGAGGCTCTCGGCTTGAGCGTACGGATCACCGAGCTCGCGGCGGGCGGCCAGGCTCTCCCGCAGCAACGGCAGTGCCCGCTCGTCCTGGCCCATGCGGTGGTATGCCCTGCCCATTGTGATCAGGCTGGAGGACTGCTCGTCGCGGTCGCCGAGTGCCCTGCAGACGGCCAAGCTCTCCCGCACTGGCGCCAGCGCCTCCTCGTGGCGGCCCTGCCGCTGGTAGATGATGCCCAGGACGTTCAGGCTGAAGGCATGGCCGCGACGGTCGTCCAGCCTCCCGAACAGCGCCTGGCACTCCCGCTGGCAGGCCAGCGCCTCCTCGTAGCGGCCCAGGTGCGCCAGCACGAGGGCGAGGTCGCCCGTGGCGGTTGCCCGGCCGCGGCGTTCGCCCAGCGCCCGGCAGGCCTCGATACTTTCCTGGAAGCAGGCGACCGCCTGCTCGTAGTGGCCCTGTCGGTGGTGGACGACCGCCAGGTTGATGAGGCTGTAGGCGTAGCCGCTGCGATCGCCCAGCTCGCGGAACAGGGCCAGGCTCTCGTGGTGCCAGGTCAGCGCTTCGCTGTAGCGGCCGTACCGCTTGTAGGCGATGCCGAGGTCGTTGAGGGCCTGGGCCTGCGCGGACCGGTCACCCGTCCGGCGGGCGACCCCCAGGGCGACCTGGTTGACCCGCACCCAGTCCTGCTGGTGGCCGCGCACTACGAAGAACCCGAACAGCGCTTGGGCCAGCTGGGTGGCGATCTCGTCGGGCACGCCCGGGGTGGCGGCCTGCTGGATGGCGGCGAGCAGGTTCGGCCGCTCGGTCTCCGACCAGGCAAGCGCCGAGGTGGCGTCGGCGAACTCCACGCCACCCTTGCGCCAGCGCTCGTCGGCGTGCGCCAGCCGGCGGTCGCCGGGCGACAGCACCGCCAGGGCCTGCCAGGCGCTAGCGGTGTAATACCCCAGCGCACGGGTGAGCGCTGCGGCACGCTTCGACTCGCTGTGACGCTCGGACGCCAGCTCACGCGCGTACACGCGCAGCAGGTCATGCAACCGGTAGCGGCCCGGCGCGGGTGTGTGCAGCAGGTGCGCGTCCACCAGCCGCTCCAGCACCCGCTCAGCGGCCTCCTCCGGCGACTCCAGGAGCCTGACCACCACCGGCACACCCACTTCCGGGCCGTCCAGCACCCCCAGCAGCTCGAAGGCAGTCGCCGCGGTCCGGTCCGAGGGGTCCTGGCTGGCCTGCAGCTGCGCGAAGGAGACGGCGAAGCTGGCCCGCACGCCAACCTCGGCCAGCTCCAATTCGTCCAGGCGGCGCTGCGCATCCCCCAGCCGCTCCGCCAACACCGCCACGGGCCAGGCCGGCCGTGCGGCCAACCTGGCCCCCGCGATCCGCAATGCCAATGGCAGGTGACCACACCAGCGCGCAACCTCAGCGGCTGCCTCGGGCTCGGCCGCCACCCGCTGCGGGCCAGCCAGCCGACCCAACAACGCCAGCGCCTCGCCCGTGTCCAGGACGGCCAGGCGCAGATGGCTGGCCCTCTCCAGGGCGGTGAGCATCCGCCGGCTGGTCACCACCACCCCACAGCCAGGGCTGGCCGGCAGCAACGGCAGCACCTGCGTGGCGTCGGCCGCATTGTCCAGGACCACCAGCAGCCGCCGGCCAGCCACCCGCGAGCGGAAGAAGGCGCCCGCCTCGGCCAGGTCGCCGGGGATCGCTCCTGGCGCTACCCCCAGCGCCCGCAGGAAGCGGCCCAGCACCTCCAATGGCGGCAGCGGTCGCAGGCCGGCGGTGGAGCCCTGCAGGTCCACAGACAGCTGCCCGTCGGGGAAGCGCTCGGCCAGGCGATGCGCAGCATGGACCGCCAGCGCGGTCTTGCCCACCCCGGGCGGCCCTGACACCGCCACGACCGGCACCTGCTGGTCGTCGCCGAGCAGCCGCTTGATCTCCTCCACCAGGTCCGCGCGGCCGACGAAATGGGCCACGTCCAAGGGAAGCTGCGATGGCCTGACCCCACCGCCGCCGCCAGCAGCCGCGGCCGGCGGGACCGCCAAGGCCGGGTCGTTGGTGAGCACCGCCTGGTGCAGGCCACGCAGGTCCGGGCCGGGGTCGATGCCCAGCTCGTCGACCAGCACCCGCCGCGCGCGCTGGTAGGCCTGGAGCGCATCCGCCTCGCGACCGCAGCGGTACAGCGCCAGCATCAGCAGCGCCCAATACTTCTCCCGCAGCGGATACTGATCGGTCAACGCCCGCAACTCGGCCACCACCTCGGCGTGGCGGCCGAGCGCAAGGTCGGCCTCGATGCGGCGCTGCAGGGCACGCAGGCGCTGCTCGACCAACTGCGGAACCACGTTGCGCTGCAGCATCTCCGACGGCACATCCGCCAACGGCACCCCACGCCACAGCGCCAGCGCCTGCCGCAACAACCCCGCGTCCGCCTGCCGGTCACCCGCACGGGCCGCCTGGCTCGCCTGCTCAAGCAGGATCTCGAAGCTGCCGACGTCGATGTCGCCACGCGCTGCCGCCAGCACGTACCCGCCCGGCCGACTCTGCAGCACCTCCTCGAGGGGGAGGCGCTGCCGTAGCCGGGAGACGTAGGTCTGCACCGCCGTCCGCGGGTTGGCCGGCAGGGCGTCCCCCCAGATCACCTCAGCGAGCTCATCGACGGTCACCAGCTCGCCGGGACGAACAAGGAGGTATGCCAGCAGCACCCGATGCTTGGCCGACGGGATCGGCACCGGCTGACCACCGTCAACGACTTCCAGAGGGCCAAGCAGCCTGAACTCCACCAGCCCTCCAATCCATGCGGCCTGCCCGCCGTTGCGTCGTCGAGCAGTGTTGCCGCGCCCTGGAAGCCACGCAAGCGCCCGGGGCCCGCGCTGACAAAGGTCCCCACGCCGGCGCGGCTGACCAGCAACCCCTCGGCGACCAGCCGATCGTAGGCCACGCTGATGGTGTTGCGGGCCGGGGCCAGCCGCTGGGCCAGCTCGCGGCTGGACGGCAACGCCTGGCCGGGCAGCAGCCGCCCGTCCAGGATCGCCGCGCGGAGCTGCCGGCACACCTGCCCGCACAGATCACGCCGGCCGTGCAGGCCAATATGCACATCCACGGTCGCTCGGGTCACGGCGTCCACCGTGACAGCACCCGCTGGACAGAACCTGGACGCAACCTGGATGGCCAGCCGTCAGCATCGGACGAAGCTGCACGCGGCGTGGGTCGCAAGCGAATGAAGCAGGAATGATGTCGAGATGAAGGCGGCGCCTGCCAGAGTCCACACGCACCTGGGATGGTCGTCCCAGGCTGCGCGGGTCCTGGAATGGGGAGGCCGGTCTATTGCTCAGTCGCAGAGCATTCCTCGGTGGTGCCGCCGCGCTCGGCGCCGCGGCCGCGCTGCCGGCCCAGTCAGCCGTGGCCATGACCGCGGATGATCGCCGTCATCGTGGCGGGTTCCGGGTGTCGCTGTCGGTGAGCCCGTTCATCGAAGCCGTGCTGGAGTCGCTTGCGCTCACCGACGGCGGGCGGACCGCCGGGACGGTCAGGGACGTGCAGCGACTGTTCAACCGGCACGGCGCCACCGAGGTGTTCGTGCGCGTCGCCACCCGGAAGAATGCCAAGGTCGTCGATGCAGAACACGGCTTCGCCCGCGCGCTTGAGCGTGCCCGGCTGGCACGGGATCTGGGCCTGCCGCTCAACCCGGAACTTGGGCTGTGGGCTGTCTATGGGGATATCGGCGACCAGCCAGCACCCGACTTCAGCGACTACCCGTCGATCCGGCTCCCGGGGCCGTGGTCATCGCTGACCATCGCGCAGATGCAGCGCGCACTGCGGCAGTACGGGGCGTTGGTGGCCCGGCAGATCCTGGCCACCGGCGTGCAGGTCAACTACTGGGACCTTGGCAACGAGGTCGAATGGGGCGTGGCCGGCGTCGCGGTGCGGAGCTTCAGGACCACCGACTACAGTCCGCCCGACGCTGTCGACCCGGCCATTGGGCAGATGACCGCCGTGCAGTTGCTGGGCATGTCCGAGGCCGACCGGATCGCCTGGCTCCAGGAGCACTTGTGGCCGTATGTGGGGCGGTTGCTGGCGGCGGTGGCCGAGGGAGTCCGCACCGTGGACCCCGCGGCGAGGTTCAGCACCCACCTGGCCAACATCGCGGTCCAGGACGCCACCTACCCGGTCGCGTTCTGGGAGGCGATGCACCAGGCCGGCTACTGGCCCGACCAGTTCGGCACGTCGTTGTATCCCACCAACGGCGATCCGGGTGACCGCAGGGCGGTCTTCCTCGACATCGCCGGCGCGTTGCGGCAGCGCTTCGGGAAGCGGACGTTCTTCGCGGAGTTTGGCTACCCCTCCGACGTGATGGGGTCGCCGTTCCCATGGAACAACACCCAGGCCGGCTATCCGCAGATACCTTATGGGCAGTTCCGCTACCTGCGCGATCTGGTAGTCCAGTCGGTCCAGACTGGGGCGGTTGCCGGTATCAGGCCTTGGGGCCCGGACTACTGCCTGGCGTCCGGTGGCTGGGCGCCGATGAGCCTGTTCACCGAGGAAGGGGTCGCCAAGCCCGCGCTGGACGCCATCCTGGATGGACTGAACGCCTCCAGCTTCCACCCTGGAGCTGCATCCGCACGACCCGACGGCGACGACGCAGATTGGCTCCTCGGGTGACGCCCCCCACCACAACCCCATCCCGGTTCTCCTCCGTGCCGTGGTGGGCGCTGGCGTTCAGCGTCGACACATGGCGGCGGACGTTGTATGTGCTCCTCGCGCCGCCAATCAGCCTGGTCTGCATACCACTTGCGCTGCTGGGTGGCTCCCGGGCCGCGGCAGGGTTGCAGCGAGGCCTTGCCCGTCGGTTCCTGGCACTGCGCACCCATGAGCCTGCACCCCGGGAGGGGGCCGGCCGGGTATTCACCCACGCGCTGCTGAGCCTGCCACTGAACCTGGTCGGGCTGGCACTGACCGCCTACTTGTGGTTGCTGGTCCCGATCAACGTCGCGTACCCGCTTCGGCCCGGCACGATGGACTCCTACCAGGATTCCTGGGGCGGGCCGAGCCTGGCCGGCGCATGGGCCGTCCACGCCGCGGGCGGGATGGTGGCGTTGTTCGTGACCCCCTGGGTCGTCAAGGCGGTCACCTGGTTGCAGGCAGGGCTCGCCCGGCGCCTGCTGAGCGGTGGGCTTCGCGTATGAAGCCGCCGGCTGCTTGAGCGAGCGTCACGTATGTGGGAGTTCGCGACCAACATGAGCGAGGTCCTGGGGGGCCTGCTCCTTCTCACCTGGGCAGTCTCCGGCTACCGGGCAGGCCGGCTCGTCTTCCGGCCCAGTCGCCTCGTCCTCGACAGTACGTTCCTACATGGAAAGTACTATGAGGTTTCCAGCCGGCAAGTACTTGCCTCAGCGGTGGCACCGTCCCGTGTCGAGGGGCCGCTACGGCCGTGGAACGCTCGTGAAAGGGATGTGAAACCGTGGTCCGCTAGGGTCCGCCCTGCGATGCTGGCTTCCACCTCAACCACAACGTCCTTCGCCGTGTCCGCAACTGTTCTCGATACGTCGACGTCCCCGCGGGCCAAGCGGCCGCCTACTGAGGAGGCGCGATGAGCAAGCTCAGGTGTCACATCTCGATCTCGGCAGACGGATTCGCCGCCGGCCCGAACCAGAGCGAGGAGAACCCGCTCGGCGAGGGTGGAGAGCGACTGCATGACTGGGCCGTTTCGCTGGCCGCTTGGCGCGAGTCGCATGACGAGCACGGCGGCGAGGTGAACGAGAGCACGCCGATCTGGGAGGAGGCGTTCGAGAACGTCGGCGCCGGCGTGATGGGCCGCAACATGTTCGGGCCCGTGGGCGGCGGGGACTGGGGGGATGAGCAGTGGAAGGGTTGGTGGGGAGACAACCCGCCGTACCACTACGACGTGTTCATCCTCACCCATCACCCGCGCGAGCCGGTCGAGATGGAGGGGGGCACGACGTTCCACTTCGTCACCGACGGGATCGAGCGGGCGCTGGAGCGGGCGAAGGAGTCCGCGGACGGTCAGGACGTCCGGCTCTGGGGCGGCGCCCAGGTTATTCAGCAGTACCTGGCGGCGGGGCTCCTGGACGAGCTCGAGCTCCACATCGTTCCGGTGCTGCTCGGGGGCGGCGCTCGCCTCTTCGACAACCTCGGGGGCGCCGAGATCAAGCTTGAGCAGGTCCGGGCGGTCGAGGCGCCAGGCGTCACGCACCTCAAGTACAGGGTGATGACATGAACTGGGTTGCCGCCGACCTACCGGCGCGCTTCCGGCGAAGGTAGGTAGCGGATGCAGCGGACCAGCGTTCCTGAGATCGCGGGGGCGGAGCGGCGGCATTGGTTGGCGCTCTACGTCCTCTGCGTCGGCATGCTGATGATCGTCCTCGACGCGACGATCGTGAACGTCGCCCCGCCGTCTATCCAGGAGGACCTGGGTTTCAGCCAGAACGACCTCGCGTGGGTCGTGAACGCATACCTGATCGCGTTCGGCGGCCTCCTGCTGCTCTCGGGACGGATCGGCGATCTGATCAGCCAGCGGCGCGTCTTCTTGGTCGGGCTCGGCGTCTTCACCGGCGCGTCCCTGCTCTGCGCGCTCTCCCAGAGCCAGGGTCTTTTGATCGGAGCCCGCTTCGTCCAGGGAGTCGGCGGAGCGCTCACCTCCGCGGTCATTCTCGGGATGATCGTGACCATGTTCCCGGAGCCCCGGGAGCAGGCGAAGGCGATCGGGGTCTACACGTTCGTTGCGGTCGCGGGCGGCCCGGTCGGGCTGCTGTTGGGCGGCGTGCTCACGGAGACGATCAACTGGCATTGGATCTTCTTCGTGAACATGCCGATCGGCGTCGCGACCGCGCTGCTCGCGATCAGGCTGGTTCCCGACCGCGAGGGGCTGGGCCTCGACGCCGGCGCTGACCTCCCGGGCGCGGCGCTGCTCACCGGCGGCCTCATGCTCGCCGTGTACACGATCCTCGGGGTGGCCGAAGAAGGGTGGGGATCAACTCAGACGCTCGCCCTCGCTGCCGTGGCGATCGGGCTGCTCGGCGCCTTCCTGGCTCGCCAGGCGCGGGTCGCGAATCCGTTGATGCCGCTGCGGCTTTTCCGCTCCCGAAACGTCTCCGGGGCGAACGTGGTGCAGGCGCTCCTCGTCGTCGGGATGTTCGGGATGTTTTTCCTCGGCGCGCTCTACATGCAGCAGATCCTGGGCTACGATCCACTCCAGGTCGGCCTCGCCTACCTGCCGATGACGGTCGTGATGGGCACGATGTCCTTCCGCTTCACGGGGCACCTCAACCTGCGGTTTGGCCCGAAGGCGACGCTCGTCCCCGCGATGTGCTTCGTCCTCGCCGGGCTGCTCCTTCTCGCTCGTACGCCCGTCGACGCTACGTATGTGAGAGACCTGCTGCCTCCAATGATCCTGATCGGGCTGGGCGCCGGGCTCGGCTTCCCGTCCCTGATGACGCTCGCGATGTCGGGCACCACGGAAAGCGACTCGGGGCTTGCGTCGGGGCTCGTCAACACCAGCGTGCAGGTGGGCGGCGCGATCGGGCTGGCCGTGCTCGCCACGCTCGCGACCGAGCGAACCGACAACCTGGTCGCCGACGGCGAGCCCGCGGCCGCGGCGCTCAACTCCGGCTACCACCTCGCATACCTCACCGGCGCCGGGCTGGTGCTCGTGGCGATCGCGGTGGCGGTGAGCTTCCTGCGCGCGCGGGTCCTCGAGGGCGCCCCGGAGCCCGAACCCGTTCCCGAGGTACCCGCCGAGCCGGTTCCCGGCGCGGCCACCGAGCCGGAGACGCCCTCGTTCCGAGTCAAGCCGCTCCCGGCCTATACCGAGGCCCAGGTCGCGGGCTGCCAGGAGACGGGCATGCGAGTGGTGATCGGCTGCGGCGGGTGCGCCGGCTCGGCGCCGTAGAGTCGGGTGCGAGCGATGGCGAGCGACTACGCGCCGACCCCGGTAGAGGGCTTCCTCGACCTCCGCGCCGCCGGCGAGGTTGACGGCCACGACGTTCAGCAGCATTCCGAGCGCCGCCCGCATCTGGCGACGCCTAGCAGCGGCGGCACTGTGCAGCTGCTGGTCGGGCAGCCAGAACCCGACCAGTGCCAGGCCCGCCGCCAGCCAGCCCGGCACCGACCAGCTGATCCGCAGTCCTGCGACCGCGAGCAGCCCCGCTACTGCCGGCGCCGCCAGCCCTCCGGCCAGGGCTGTGAGGGCCTTGCGGGCGAGCTGGGCTTCCAGAGACCGCTCGAGGACCGCAAGGTCCGGCCGTAGTCGTGGGAACTGGATCCCGACGGTCTTGCATGCGGCCACGGCCAGGGTGCCGAGCCGCATCTCCCAGGACGCGCCGCCCTCAACAGTTGTCGGGACGGGGGCCGTACTGGAGCGGAGCCGCGCCACGGAGGCGGCCAGCGATGGCCGAGCTGGCCACGCCCAGGCCAGCAGGAGCGCGGCACCGGCGCCGAACCCCAACCCTGCGAAGATCCCGGCGGTCATGGCTGCCCACCGCCCTGCAGCTCCGCAGGCCCGGTGGACAGCAGTCGTTCGCCGCGTTCCTCACGGCCGAGGCGCGCCAGCCCGGCGAATCCACCGGCGAAGATCGCACCTACACCCAGAAGGGCCAATTGCCCAAGCCCAGTGCCGTAGGGGGCCAGGAACGGACGGTCGAAAACCAGCAGGACCGCGATGACCCCGAGAGTTATCACCGGCGTGGTCGGGTTCACCCATCGGAGCCTTCGCACCCGGGTGGCCACCCTGCTGGCCACCCCCTACTCGGCCGCGCAGATGAGCTACGACCTGACCCGCCTGCGCCGCAAGGGCCTCATCCAACGCCTACCGGGCACCAACACCTACGTGCTCACCGCCGACGGGGTCCGCTTCGCGCTGTTCTACACCAAGGTCCACGACCGCCTCCTGGTCCCGCTGCTGGCCGCCGACACCCCACCTGCCCCACCGCAACTGCGCCAGGCGCTTGGGGTCATCGACCGCTCGGTTACCGACTACGTCCGCCAGGCCCGGCTGCAGGCTGCCTGAAGACTTTGGAGAAACCCCAAAATCGCAACCCCCAAGGAGCGCTAGGAGCAGCCCATCTGGCCATGGTGCAGCTCACATCTGAGACCACGCTCAACCGGGCGGTCGCTGGTTCGATTGGCAGCGGCGGTGAGTGTGTGGTGAGACACCCTTTGTCAACCTCGGGTTCAGGCAGCGCGGCCGTGGGCGCGGTTGCGGTTGGCGACGTGGGTGGCCTCGTTGTAGAGCACGCCCTTGTGCAGGCAGTGCCACAGCACCTCCAGCCAGTGGTTGCCGAGC
>WNGK01002160.1_pt1 | contig 35989 bp, 31 predicted proteins | sample 5400601 | NCBI WGS metagenome assembly WNGK01 (sample SAMN13153376, study PRJNA577476) | soil metagenome | isolation source: 60 cm soil or saprolite under Garry oak tree replicate 1 | place: USA:California | collected 2016-06-15 | reverse complement strand
CGCAGCGGATCAAGTGTTTGTCTGTGCGGCGGGTATCGCTCTGGCTTGCTGCTTTCAGGGGACCATCGTATGTTAGGCGGAAATTCACTTCATCTCCAGTGACGAGAGGATACAGCAGACTCCGAGGTGTTGAAACTTAATGATAATGTCCCCTTCGGAACTATTTAGAAATGTCCCCTTAGACTAAGACCTCCAGCCAGAGGAGGTCTGTTGAAGAGGACAGCCATGAGCAGTGGGGAGCTGGAGCGAGTGGAAGTGATGGGGCGAGTGGGGAGTGGGGAGCTGAAGCTCAGCGATGCAGCGGTCATGTTGGAGCTCAGCTATCGCCAGACGAAGAGACTGTGGCGGCGGTTTCGGCAGGTGGGCAGGAAAGGGCTAAAACATGGGAATGCCGGGCGGCCCTCGAATCGCAGCAAGCCGCTGAAGCTTCGGCGCCGAGCGCTGAATTTAATCAAGAAAAAATATTCCGGTTCGGAGAAGGAGAGATTCGGGCCGACGCTGGCGGCCGAGCACTTGGCCGAAGAAGACGGCATTGTGTTGGATCACGAGACCTTGCGCCTTTGGATGTTGGAGGAAGGGCTGTGGAGCCGGCAACGGAAGCGCAAGAAACACTGCCAACGCAGGGAACGCAAATGGCACTTTGGCGAACTGGTGCAGCTGGACGGGAGTTTCCATGATTGGTTCGAGGGGCGTGGTCCGCGGGGCTGCCTGATGAACATGGTGGACGATGCCACGAGCGCAACGCAAGCTCGTCTGGGGAAAGAAGAAACGATCTGGGCGGCGGCTGGGGTGTTGCGGGGCTGGATTAGGAAATATGGCGTGCCGCGCGCGCTCTACACCGATTGGAAGAACGTGTACAAGCGAAAAGCCACGCCCGGCGAGCTGTTGCGAGGGGAGGTCCCGGTTACGCAGTTTGGGCGCATGTGTCAGAAGCTGAGCATCCGGATCATTGCCGCCAGTTCGCCGCAGGCGAAGGGCCGGGTGGAGCGCAACCACGGGACCCATCAGGATCGCATGATCAAGAAGCTGCGGCGGAAGAAGATCGACAGCTACGCAGCCGCGAACCAGTATCTGGAACAAGAGTACCTGCCGGAGCACAACCGACGCTTTGCCCGCCCCGCGGCGAGGACCGAGGACTATCACGGGCGGAAGCCGAGCGGCCGCGAACTGCGACAGATTTTCCGGCTGGAGACCGAACGCAGCATTAGCAACGATTGGGTGATCCGACATGAGGGCCGCTGCCTGCAACTGCAACCTGGACAGCGGCGCTATGGACCTACGCAAAGCAAGGCCCTGGTCTGCGAATGGGAGGACGGAACGATGGAGGTGTACTACCGCGGGGAGAGGATCGCCTTTAGCGAGTTCAAGGAGCCGATACGGAAAAGCGCTCAGCCACTTCCGCCTAACCCCAGGGCCATCGTGGTGAGGAAAGCTAAGAAAGACCATCCGTGGCGGCAGGGGTATCAAAATATGAAGCCCCGGGTTCCGAACCCGGTGAGCGCAGCGCCGCTCGTTGGAATACGCACTTACGCTTCGCCCTAACTACAGGGCTTCGCTTCAGTGCGCATTCCAACGAGAACACAACAACAAGGGGACATTTCTAAATAGTTAGCGATGGGGACATTTCTAAAAAGCTTCGACAGTGCCGCTACAAACTCCTTGACAAGGCTCCGTGTTGGGGTAAGCTCTTGCGAAACTTCCCCTTGGTTGGACTTTCTCGGCCCTGCAATTCGGACATAACTGCGGTGACGCTCGGTAACTGCGCCCTGCATTCCTAACGGCGTGCAAAGGACGGGTGCGCCTCAACGAATAACCTCAAGGAGACGATCATGAGTCCGCTGCGTTCATTCAGCACCGGCCAAGGTGCACGAAAACGGCAGAGCTATCTGCCTCCGATCTCGGGTGCCAAGCTTCAAGTTCAAGGGGCCCGCGTGCAGCACCCGAGTTATCCTTTTCAACCACTGCCTCCGCCTAACGGAACGGCGCCGTACCGATTTGATTTGTCGCAGTTGCTGACCGCCGAAGACATCCAGCGAATTACCGACGCGGGTGTTCTCGTGTTTCACAGCGTGGGAGATTCGGGTGACTACAGGGGCCAGGAACAGGACTTTGTAGCGGGGATGATGACGCAGGACGCGCAAAGCCTGTCCGCGGATAAGAAGCCCGCATTCTTTTATCACCTTGGGGATGTGGTTTATTTTGCGGGCGACGTTATCAAGTACTCAGACAACTTTTATCAAACGTACAAAGACTATCCAGGATTCATCGTCTCCATCCCCGGCAACCACGATTGCCAGCCGGACGACCCTGCGGATGGCCCAGGAGACCCGGACAAAACTCCTCTCGACGGCTGGGTGCAGAACTTCATGTCGAAGAATCCCAGTGCCCCCGGCTCGAACAAGACCCTTACTGGCAGAACGCTAATGGATTTGCCGAATGTGTTCTGGACATTCACGACGCCGTTCGCGACCATCATCGGTCTATTTTCGAACGTCGGCGAATTCGAAGGGGAGATCCACCAGGACCAGATTGACTGGTTTCGAGGAGAGCTCTCAGCCGCGGATCCAAAACGGGCGTTGATCGTGACTGTGCATCACCCGCCATTCTCGGGCGATGCAGAACATACCGGCAGCAGCGCTGTTGGCAAAGCGCTCTCCGACAGTTTTCAGGCGACCGGACGCTACCCCAACCTTGTGCTCTCGGGGCACGTTCACAACTATCAGCGTTTTACGAACGTGGTCCAAGGGCCTACGGGGCAATTGGAGATTGCCTTCGTGGTAGCCGGAGCCGGTGGTTATAAAAACCTGGGAAAACTCCAGAAGATCAATGGTGCATATCCGGACCCGACTCATCCCTTGCCGCTCGGGAACGGACTCACGCTTGAGCGCTACGACCAGGACAATTTCGGATTCCTTCGCTTGGAGGTAAGCAAGAACCAAATCGTCGGAACCTATCTGTCAGCGCCTTACTCGGTCGGGAGTGCTGCGGCTGGCAGCGTGCTCGAGAGCTTCACCGTCGATCTGGTGAAGAACACCGTTGTCACTGGCAGTGGCGGGGGCGGGGGAAAGAGCCCGAAGCATCCAAAGAAACCGCACAAACCGCCGAAAGGTCCGAAGAAGAAAAAATAGCCTAGGGAGTCAGGACGACTTTCCCGAACATCTGGCTCTTCTCCAAATACTCGTGGGCCGCGGGCAGATCGCTGAGTGGGAAGACGCGGTCCACGACCGGCTTCAGCCGGCCTGCGAATACGTGGCCTAGTACCTCATGCAGCTCGGCCATCGTGCCCATGTAGGAGCCGAGCAAGGTCAACTGGCGCGCAAAGAGATGGCGCAGATCGAGGCCTACCGCAGGCCCCGTGGTGGCCCCGCAAGTCACGAGCTTGCCGCCGGTTTTCAGCGATCGCATACTCTCGTCCCACGTTGCGGCTCCGACGTGCTCGACCACGATGTCCACTCCTTCTTTATTTGTGATCTTTCGGACCTCTTCGGAGATCTTCTGCTTGTAGTGATTGATGCCGTGGTCGGCCCCCAATGCGCGTGCCTTCTCAAGCTTCGTTTCGTGGCCAGCAGTGGTGATCACGCGGCAGTGAAATAGCCTGGCAATCTGGACAGCGGCGATGCCCACTCCTGAGCTTGCCCCCAGCACCAGCACCGTTTGCCCGGGGCGCACGGCCGCGAGCCCGACCAGCATGTGCCACGCGGTCAGGAACACGAGCGGCACGCTGGCCGCTTGATTGAAATCGAGCGCGTCGGGAATAGGAATCACGTTCGCCGCCGGCACGGCCATCAACTCGCAGTTGCCGCCGTCGACGGCATTGCCAAGCACCGTAAACTCACGGCACTGGTTCTGCAATCCCGCGAGACATTTCACGCAGTGTCCGCAAAAGTGCATGGGCGCGACCAGCACCCGCTGCCCTAGTGTGAATCCGGTAACGTACTCACCGATCTCGGCGACTTCCCCAGCGATATCGCTTCCTAGAATGTGTGGCAGCTTCACGCCCGGCAATCCTTTGCGAACCCACACGTCGAGATGATTCAGCGAGCAGGCCTTCACACGAACCAGCACTTGATCTTTGCGCGGCTGCGGGTCAGCGACATCTTCGTAGATCAAGACTTCGGGCCCACCGAATTGATGAATGCGGACGGCTTTCATGGATGAGACTCCTTGGCGCCACTGCAGGTTCAACGCGTTTCAAGCTACCATACGGTCGGGCGTTCTCGTTCCGTGAAAGTTACGCCAAACGCTCGAGGTAAAATGCGGATGGGCAACGTCAGGAATCTAATCATGCGTCATTCTTCTTCCGTAGTCTCGATGAACTTCCGCCGCCCGCTGGCAACGCTGGTGGGGCTAGCGTTGTTCGCGCTGCTCCCTACGCTGGTGATCGCGCAAGACGAGGATGAAGGACATGGCCCGCCTCCTCTTGCCATCGGATCGCAGGCCCCCGATTTCTGTCTTCCCGGCGTAGACGGCCAAACTCATTGCTTGAAGGATTACGCCAAAGTTCTGATGATCGCATTTATTTGCGATCACTGCCCGACCTCCCAGCTCTACGAAACTCGCCTCAAGCAAATCGCCGAAGATTACAAGGACCGCGGCGTCGCAGTCGTCGCGATTGAGCCTAACAACCCTAGCGCCGTCCGCCTCGACGAGATGGGCTACACCGACGTGGGCGATTCCCCCGAAGAAATGAAGATCCGCGCCGAATACCGGCATTTCAACTTCCCGTATCTCTACGACGGCGGAGACCAGAAGATCTCGAATCTATATGGACCGACTGCGACCCCGCATGTCTTCATCTTCGACGCCGATCGTAAGCTGCGCTACGAAGGACGCATCGACAACAATCCGCGCGAGCCCCTGGTCACTAAACGTGACGCCCGGCTCGCCCTTGATGCGGTGCTCGCCGGCAAGCCTGTGCCACTCGCGAAGACTCCGTCGGTCGGCTGTTCGACCAAGTGGCTCTATAAAGCCGAGGGCCGCCGCGAGGAGATGGCGGAGATTGAGAAGAAGGTGGTAACCCTGAAGCCCATCAGCATGGACGAACTCAAGGCGTTGCGCAAGAATTCCACTGGCAAGCTACTGCTGGTGGATTTCTGGGCAACGTGGTGCGGCCCCTGCCGCAAAGAGTTGCCAGAGTTCGAAACCATGTATCGCATGTACGGACACCGCGCTTTTGACCTGGTCACCGTGAGCATCAACTTTCCCGATGAGAAGGTGGGCGTCCAGAGAGTGCTCGAGGCTGAGCACGGCACCAGCACAAACCTGATCCTCGGCTCGACCGACCTCTACGCGCAGTTGGCCGCGTTTGATCCCGACTGGAACGCGGCGGTACCGTACACGCTGTTGATTCGCCCCGACGGCACCGTCGCCTATAAAGTGCAGAACACGACCGTCAACCCGCTGCAACTGAAGCGCCTCATCATCGCGAACCTGTCCGATGATGACTACATCGGCCACCAGACCTATTGGAAGACCGAGGTGGAGGTGAAAAAGTGAGATTCTGCGCTCTTGCCGTCACTAGTTGTTGACCTCTTTTGTTAACCGACTGATAATCAGCATGGCTGGACGCTCGCCATGGACATCTACGAACAAATCGTTGAGCTTCGACGCTGGGGACGCCGCGGGGCTGTGGCCACCATCGTCAACGTGCGCGGGTCGATTCCTTCATTCAAGACGGCCAAGATGCTCGTCCGTGATGACGGATCGATTGTGGGGACGATTGGTGGCGGATGCGTGGAAGCCGACGTCTGGCAGGCGGCGCGCGAAGTCATGGAGTCGGAAAAGCCGCGAACCTTAAAGTTCGACTTGAACCAGGATCCAAAGTACGACACGGGGCTGGTTTGCGGCGGCACGCTGGAAGTTTTCGTCGAACCCGTCTTACCTCCAGCATTACTTTATGTTTTCGGTGCAGGCCATGTAGCTTTCAATCTTTGCCAGACGGCGGCGAATGCCGGGTTTGATGTCACGGTGACCGACGACCGGTCCTCGTACGCGACCAAGGAACGGTTCCCGGCCGCCCGCGAAGTTTATGCGCTTGATTTTGAAGAAGCTACGCAAAAGCTGGATCCGAACGAATCGTCGTATATCGTAATCGTGACGCGCGGACACCGCGATGACATGCGTATCCTGCGCTGGGCCGTGCAGACGCGGGCGCGTTACGTGGGGATGATTGGTTCGAAGCGCAAGGTCATCGAAATCTTCAAGAACCTGCAAAAAGAAGGCGTGCCCGCGCCTCTGTTTGATCGCGTTCATGCTCCCGTCGGACTTGATATTGGCGCCATTACGCCGGAGGAGATTGCGGTCGCCATCACGGCGGAGTTGATTGCGATCCGTCGGCACGCGAGCGCCGCATTGCCGCATTTGAGCTGGTTCAAGGGAGCGCGAGAGAAGCCTGGTGCAGAATCCTCCGCCGAAGTCGTGGAAGATGGTGACCGCGATCTTTAGGGTCCTGGCTCACTGACTTTCTCCCAGCTTTCTGCTATCGTCCGCAACATGGCGCGGTCCCCAGGTTTCGCCGGCGTGATTCTTGCTGCGGGCGATTCCTCGCGCATGGGCGCGGACAAAGCCCTACTCCCGTGGCCGCCGCTGCTCGCAGGGCAGCCGCCGTCGAAAGAGACTTTTCTTTCCGCTGCCATTTGTTCTCTAACGCTCGCCACTGATTTTATTCTTGTCGTGGCGGGCAAAAACGAGGCGGCCCTGGCGCCGGTCGCCTATGCCAATGGGGCGTCGCTCGTGACTAATCCTGACCCCAGCCGCGGCCAGTTCAGTTCCCTGCAAGTGGGGCTGCATGAAGTTCTCAACCGGGGCCGCGATGGTGCCGTGATCACGCTCGTGGATCGTCCGCCGGTCAGCAGCGCAACTGTACAACTCCTGCGGGATGCGTTCGAATCCGCGCCGCAGGATATCTGGGCGGTTGTGCCGGAGCATTCCGGCAAACATGGGCATCCTTACCTGGCGGGACGCGAATTGATTGAAGTGTTTCTGCAGGCATCGCCGACAGCCAGTGCACGCGAGGTTGAGCATCGCTATCAGGAGCACATTCAGTACGTCGCTGTGAACGATCCGTTTGTGACGTTGAACATCAATACTCCTGAAGATTATGCAGCTCTGGCGGCGAAACCCTCCTAGCGAAGGTCAGCGAGATTGCACGTTCTGGCTGCCGCACGTTATTGTCGAAAGGCATGGAAACCTTTGGGGCGCCAACGCTAAATCCCACGCGGCATGAATTCCTCGAGTCCGTTCTGCGGTTGAAACCGCGGGTGGCGGCATTTGATTGCGACGGCACGCTCTGGTCGGGCGACGCGGGAGAAAGATTCTTCGATTGGGAGATAAACCAGGGCATCGTCCCGGCCGAAGTTGGCGACGCGATGCGCGCCCGTTACGTCGAATACAAGGCGGGCAAAGTGAGCGAAGACGACATGTGCGGCGAGATGGTCACCATGCACAAGGGAATGACCGAGGCGGTGATGATGAAGGCCGCCGCCGATTTCATGGCGCACGCTTTCCCGGGACAGATTTTCTCCGAGATGCAAGAACTGGTCGGCCGCCTGCAAGAAAACGGTTCCGATGTCTGGGCCGTCTCGTCATCAAACGAATGGGTGATCCGTGTTGGCATGAAGGCATTCGGAATTGCCCAAGACCACATTCTGGCAACGAAGGTCGAGGTCGAGAACGGGGTGATCACCGACCGCCTGGTCCGCATCCCGTCGGGTCCCGGCAAACCGAAGGCGCTGCGCGAAGTCGCCAAGAAACCGATCGACGCGGCCTTCGGTAATTCCCGCTGGGACGCCGATATGCTTGCCATCGCCAAACATGCGTTCGCGGTGAATCCCAATCCTGACCTCGAAGCGGCAGCCCGCCAGCGGGGCTGGAGCGTCTATTTCCCCGACGGAACCCGTGGGTAGCGATCCCCAACATTGAACTCGTACGGGCGCGGGGCATTTACAATTTGAGCTGTATGTACTCTGCCCGGCTGCTCGATCACTTCCAGAATCCGCGCAACCCTGGCGAAGTTCTGGATGCGGACGCCATCGCGGAAATCGAGAACCCTGCATGCGGAGACGTGCTTCGCCTGACGTTGAAAATCAGCTCCGGACGGATTGTGGAGATTCGATTCAAGGCCAAGGGATGCGTGCCTTCGATGGCGTGCGCGTCGGCGCTCACAGAGTTGGTGGCTGGGCAGACTCTGGACGAAACTCGATCCCTTCATCGCGACACATTGATCGCGGCGGTGGGAGGCCTGCCACAAGCCTCGACGCATGCCGCGCAATTAGCTTTGGATGCGCTGTCCGCGGCGTTGCGCCAGCTCAAACTGTAGCCTGGACCATGTCTAACCCTCATACTGCTCAACGTATCGCCTGCTTGCAGCCGAGCGCGACCGTCATTCTCGATGCCATTGGTGAGCTGGGACGCGTGGCGGCCTGCACGCGCTATTGCGCAGACGTTGTGCCCGAGGTCGCTGACGGCTCGCGCGTAATCCTGGCCGACTCCTGGACTGCCGACACCGCGCAGATCGTCGCCGCGCAACCCGATCTTGTGATTGCGTCGGTTCCCTATCAAGAAAGGGCGGTCAGTGAAATCCTCAGGGCGGGCGCGCGGTTTCTGGGCCTGGCTCCGAAGACTCTGGCGGATATCTACACTGATATCGCAACCATCGCGGGTGCGGTCGGTGCGATGGATCGGGGAGACGCGGTGATTGCGGCCATGCAGCGTCAGATTGGCGACGTACACGCCAGAACCACAGCAACCGCTCGGCCCAGAGTCTGGTGCGAGGAATGGGGCAAGCCGCTCATCGCTTCGCAGAAGTGGGTCGCCGAGTTGGTCGAAGCTGCGGGTGGGCACTTCGTGGGAACTGCTGGCAGTCAGGCCTCGGCTGAGGACGTACGGCGGCTCGATCCAGAAGTGATTATTGCCGCGTGGTGCGGCGCGGGGGACCGGGTGCCGCTGGAGAAGATCATTGTGGGCCGGGGCTGGCAACAGACCGCTGCCGCGCTCTCTGGCCGCATCTTCTGCATTCGCGACGAGTTTCTCAACACTCCCGCGCCGACGCTCATGCAAGGTCTACGCGCGCTGGCCTTCGCGATCCATCCCCAACTCTTCCCGCGCACGAAAGGAATCCGGCAGATTACTGCGGTTCCTGCGTCCACGGCCGGGAATTCCACGCTGTGAGTTAATATCTCCTTCATGCCCGCAGCCCGGATCGAAGAAGTCCGCAACGACGTCAGTGCGTTGGCGCAGGCCGTCCCCACCGCTCGCGAACTCATGCAGGCAATGGCCAAACTGCTGCACGATCGCATGCTGAGATATAACTGGGTGGGCTTCTACCTGCTCGAACCGGGCGCACAGCCGCCCATGCTCGTGCTGGGTGCGTTCGAGGGCGCGATGACGCCGCACACGCGCATTCCTCTCAACCAGGGGATTTGTGGTGCGGCTGCATCGAGCGGGCAGACGGTCGTGGTCGACGATGTCACCAAAGATCCACGGTATCTGGCGTGTTCGCTCGAGACCAAATCCGAGATCGTTGTGCCGGTGTTTGCCCACGGCAAGGTAGTGGGCGAATTGGATATTGACAGCCACTTTCCTGCGGCGTTCACGGCGGAACATCAGGATCTGGTGCAGCATTGCGCCATGCTTGTCGGGAAGAAGCTGGAAACCTCCGGACACTGAGGTTCAAATCATGAGAGTCCGCGAATGAGAGTGGAAAAGGGCAAGGTGCGCGCGCCGGAGATCGGCCGCGTTTGGCTGAATTCGACTCCGCTCAGCTTCCGGCAGTTGCGCGGGCGCGCAGTGCTGGTCGCCCAATCGTGATCGATAGCGATCGCGAAATCTGGAAGGCCTTTGCCAACCGCTATTGGCCGACCAAGTACTTGCTCGATAAAGATGGATACTTGCGCTACTGCCATTTCGGGGAAGGCGGATATGGGGAGTGCGAGCTGGTGATCCAGGAACTGCTGCGGGAGATTGATCCCGACATAGACCTGCCGGCTTTGATGGAACCTCTGCGCGAAGAGGATCATGTGGGGGCGGTGTGTTACCGCGCGTCGGGGGAACTGTACCTGGGGAATCGCCGCGGGCGGATCGGCAATGAAGGTGGATTCAAGGAAGATCAGATTGCCGATTACCGTTTCACGGGAAAAGCGGAAGAGAACTTTTTCTACGCGACCGGACGCTGGGCCTCGACTGCCGAATACTTCGAGGCGGTTGAAGCCGGACCTCATACTCTGCAGTTGAAATACGACGCGTCCGCCATAAACTTGGTGATGGCTTGCCCGCACGCCCCAGCCGCCGAAGTGATCGTACTGCAGGACGGTAAGCCGCTGACTCGCAAACAGGCCACCCGTGACACGCGATTCCGATCCAGCGTGAACGGAGGAGAGGAAGAAAGCTACGTCGCAGTCGACTCGGCGCGCATGTATTTTCTTGTGGACAACCACGAATTCGGCGAGCACGAATTGGTACTCAGCTGTTCTGTGGGCGTTGCCGCGTTCGCTTTCACCTTCACCAGTTGCGTCGATCCCGTGGCCAGCGCGCTGCAGGCAGCCAGCGTGCTCGAGCCGGATGTTTCAAAAATATGAAGCGCGTGGTAGCAGGCCTCATCGTAAAAGATGGCAAGCTGCTAGTGTGCCAGCGCACCCGGCACCAGACCATGCCCTTGAAATGGGAGTTTCCCGGCGGAAAGATCGAAGAAGGAGAACAGCCTCGCTACGCCCTGCGCCGGGAACTGGAGGAAGAACTCGGAATCCTGGCGACGGTCGGAGACGAAGTCAGGCGGATTCAGCACGAGTATCCGAACGGGGGCATGGTGGAACTCCGCTTCTTCATCGTGCGCGAATACCAGAGAGAAATCGAGAACCGCATTTTTCGTGACATGCAGTGGGCCGAGCCCAAAGATCTTCCGGCTTACGATTTCCTCGAAGCTGACCTGACACTGGTAAAAGAACTAGCCGCAGGTAAGCTGCTTTAGTGCGTCCACTCGCTCCAACCTTCACAGTCGACCTCTTTGAGTCTTGACTCGGCCTTGACTCTGCCTTGGAAACGGTGACATAATCCCGTGCAAAGTTGTCATTGAGAACATCAATCCGCTCGCACCGCTCCGAGGTACTCTGGTAATTCAATCCACGAAAGGAATTGTCGACATGTGCAAGAAATGGCTGCTTCTGGTTGCGATTTTGTGTTTTGCAGGGATGTGTCTAGGTCAGGATGCTGATTCTTCGGCCACCAGCCGTGAGGATTTGTCGTCCATAACTGGAACGCATGAGCCTCCGATGCTCGGCATCCATTGGGCTCGGGGCTTTAGTCCTTTTGGTCGCGCACCGAGAGGGAACAATCCCGATATGACTTACCACGGCGGCGTTATTATGCTCTCCACGGTAAGCGAGGCTATTTACTGGGGACCGAGTTGGAGCAACAACACCTTCGCCGGCGACAAGATTACAGGGCTTGACAGTTGGTACACGGGATTCAGCAACTCCACTTACGCCAAGACGTCCGACGAGTACACAGGCTCGAATGGTCAGGTGGGCCCGTCTGTGACCCATGATGGACATCTCGTCGATCTTTCGACGGCGTCCAATGGAAGCTCGACCTCCGCGATTATTGCGGAAGCGTGCAAGGAAATAACGAGCCCGGTCTCCAACGGATACTATCCCGTCTACGTCGACGTAAAGCGGGGCAACGCCGGATACTGCGCCTACCACACGTTCGGATCGTGCCAGGGCGTGACGGTTCAGGTTGCCTTCTTCTTTAATCTCGATGGTGACGCTGGCTGTGACCCGCAGGATACGTCTGGTCTGCATTCGCAAGGCCTGGCTGCTTTGGCCAATGTGAGCGGACACGAACTCTCCGAGGCGCGCACCGATCCAGATTCTCCTGGGGCGTGGTATGACAAACGCGGTCAGGAGAACGGCGACAAGTGTGCGTGGACCTTCAACGTTCCGCTGGTCACGTTCAGCAACGGCACACAGTGGAAGATCCAGGGTGAGTGGTCGAACAACGCCTACAACACTGGGACCGGCTACCCGAACAGCTCGGGCCAGAAGGGCTGCCTCGACGGCCACTGAGCCTTGCGCATGGCCTCAGAAAATGAAAGTGCGAGAAACTAAATCGCCGAATTATCTCGTCGCAAGCTCGATGCGGATGATTCGGCGGTTTCTTTGCTCCCGCTGAACCTTGGGGTCAACCCGAACGCAGGGTCCAGAACCATGCCAGCGTCAGGCCGATCATTACGACCGTCGTGACCCAGGCGACAACGTTGAACAAGCGCGTGTTTACGTACTTTCCCATCAGCTCTTTTTTGTTGATCAGCAGCAGCATGAAGATCAACACGAAAGGCAGCACAATGCCATTCACGACCTGAGATAAGACCGCGATTTTCACCAGCGGCAGGCCCGGGATTAGAACCACGGCGCCTCCCGCCGCGATCAGCAAGGTATAGAGCCAGTAGAATGCGGGAGCCTCGCCGAACTTCCTCCCGACTCCGGATTCGAACCCCAATCCTTCGCACACGGTGTAGGCGGTGGAAAGCGGCAAAATCGAAGCCGCGAATAAAGAGGCATTGAACAATCCAACCGCAAAAAGAATGTAGGCGTAATCCCCTGCAAGAGGCTTCAGGGCCTGGGCCGCGTCGGCGGCATACTTGATGTCGCGAAACCCGTGGACATACAAAGTAGCAGCGCAGGCGACAATGATGAACCACGCCACCACGTCGGTAAAAATGCAGCCGGTAATGACGTCCAGGCGGGAAGCCTTGAATCCTCGGGTGGTTACGCCCTTCTCGACGATCGACGACTGCAGGTAGAACTGCATCCAGGGCGCGATCGTGGTCCCGACCACGCCGATGACCATGTAAAGATAGGCCTGTTCGCGAAAGGCTTTGAGCGCTGGCGGTTTAAAGGTGGCTATGGTTGCGTCCTTCCACAACGGATGCGCCAGTACTCCGGCCACGATGTAGGTTATGTAGAAAAATGACGCGGCGAGGAAGACTTTCTCCACGGTCTTGTACTGGCCTTTCACCACAATCAGCCACACAATAACGGCGCAGACCGGCACCGTCGCTAAGCGGGGCAGTCCAAACAATTCGAGGCTGGTGGCGATCCCGATGAACTCAGTCACCACGTTGCCGAAGTTCGTAATTAAGATGCCGATCACCATGAAGAAGGTTATTCGGAATCCAAACTCTTCACGGATCAGGTCGCTCAATCCTTTGCCGGTGACGGCACCCATGCGGGCGCACATCTCCTGCACCACGATCAACGCGAGCGTGATGGGGATCATGGTCCACAGCAGAAGATGTCCAAATTGCGCCCCGGCGGACGAGTAGGTCAGGATGCCGCCGGCATCGTTATCGACGTTCGCGGTAATAAAACCCGGCCCGACTACGGCAAAGAACAGCAGGATCCGGATCTTCTGACGTCTGAGGAAACTCATACGCACTTTTCGCGGACATAGGGAGCTGACAGCAGCTACAAACGACCGAACAGGATAAATGCCGGCGGCGAATCTGACCAAACGAAAAGTGCAGGAAGTTGAAATTAGAGATGCCGGAGTTGGCGCGGGTGTCGTGGCCTTGGTTTTCGGCTTGGCGTCAGGTGTCTTAACCTGTTGCGATTTGTCATCCCGAGCAAGGCGAGGGATCTAGGTGTTTGCCGACGGTCGCAGCCTCGGATGGGGCGCGCAAAAACCCAGGTCCCTTGCCTTGCTCGGGATGACAACTTCCTGTTGACGGCGCTTTTGTCCTACAGCTTTGCCCGCAACATGCTGATCACATCGTCCGAGGTGATGACGCCGGTCAGCTTGTTGTGCTCATCCACGACGGGCAGAGTCTGCAGATTGTACTTATCGAACAATTCCGCCACTTCGTTTTCTTCGACACCCTCATGGGCCAGGACCAGCGGCTCCTGAGTTAGTGAAAGCATCGGGGTCGAGATGGGCGCGAGCACGAGCCTCGCCAGCGGAACCGCGCCCACCAGGGTGCCGTGAGAATCTACCAGGTAGATTGTGCTTACCGCCTCGACTCCGCCTTCGAACTCGCGCAGTGAATCGATGGCATTCTGCACCGTCGCGGTCACTGGCAAGGCGAGGAACTCGGTGGTCATGCGGCCGGCGGCAGTCTCGTCGCGATGCTCCAGTAATTCGACCACCTCCTGCTGCGCCTCTGGTTCCATCTGCACCAGGATCTGTTCGCTTCGCTCCTCTGGAAGATCGCCCAGCAGATCAGCGGCCGCGTCGGGGTCCATTTCCTCGACAATGTCGGCGGCCCTGCCAGAATCCAAAGACTCCACAATCGATTTCTGAACCTTGGGAGTGACTTCTTCAAGGGCTTCGGCGGCGGTCTCTTCGTCCAGGGTCTGGAATACAGCCTGGCGCTCATTGGGTGCCAACTCCTCCACGATGTCTGCAATGTCGGCTGGGTGCAGCTTGGCGAGACCTTCGTGAGAGATCTTTAGTTTGACCCGCCGGGCCGGGTCGGTCTCGATGACGTCGATGAAATTCCACGGAATGCTGCGGGGAGGGATTCGGCCGAGCAACGCCTGCAGCGCCGTCTTAGGCGCCACGCCGCGCAACAGGCGCCGGACCGCGCCGCGTGCTCCCACGTCCACCGAATGGACGCGCAACACAGGATGCGCGCGGTCGGTGGCGTTGCTTTTGTCTTTACCTTGGTCCTTCGGGCCCTCCACCTGCAGGTCCACGTCATTGACGCGCACCACTTTGCGCCCGTTGATGTCGATCACTTGCTGATCAAGCAGGTCGCGTTCCAGCAGAAACAAACCTTCCGTGCCGTTGACCGCTGGCCACTCTGCGACCGCGGTCGTTGCACGAATGCCGCCGTTGATCGCCGAGACCGATGAAAATGGAAGAATGCGGTTCCCTGACTTGGTCTTCACGATCAGGGACGTGATCCGGGACCGGTCCTCTTGCGGAGCGAGTGCGACTTCACGCACCCGTCCCGAGGCGCCGGACGGGTCATACACCGTGGCACCCAACAGTTCGGTCAGAGCAAGAGTCGTCATCCCGCTAGAGAATAACCAACTCGCGCACGATTCGGAACGAAAATCGAAAAAGCGCACTTGAGACCTTGGACTCGACTTTGGACCTTGCGCTGCCGGCGAATAGTTCGTCCGGCGGGGAACTTGGCCGGGCGGGGCAGAGTCAAACAAATCAGCGTCCCGCACGTCCAATGATGGGGAATAGTCGGAATACTGCTCCTTTGGTCGATGCGCCCAAAACCGGCATCTCGAATCGGAACAGCCGCGTCTCCAGCTCGTATAATGGTTCCCTAGCGTGCGCCTTATTTTCGATATCGTCGGGCAGACCTTCCGGGCTCTCTGGGCGCACAAACTGCGCTCGTTTCTGACCATGTTCGGCATTGCGTGGGGCGTCGGGTCCCTGCTGTTGCTGGTCGGTCTGGGAGAGGGCTTCCGCTCGGGCAACCGCAAGCAGTTCGATTCCCTGGGCGAAAACGTGATGTTCATCTGGTCGGGCCGGGCGCCTGTGATGCAGGGCAGCTTTACCGCGCTGCGCCAGTACTACCTGACGTACCGTGACTATGAAGACATTCTGGATGAATGCCCCAGCGTGGGCGCTGCTGCTCCGGCAATCTCCCGCGGCGATATCCGGGCGGTCAGCGACTTTTTTCAGGCGAGCGGCCAGATTATGGGCGTCCCCGCCAACTTCAACCAGATTCGCAGCCTGCCCCTTAACGAAGGCCGCTGGATCAACGATATGGACGATGCCCAGAAGCGCACGGTCATCGTGATCGGTGACGAAGTCCGACGCACACTGTTCCCGGGGCGCCCGGCTGTCGGGGCTACGATTCTGCTCAATGGGGTTCGCTTCACTGTGATTGGCACGCTGAAAAAAGTAGGTCACGGCGACAACATGAATCAGAACCTGCGCAGCTTCGTCCCGTTCCATGCCATGCAGGACTACTTCCGCCCGCTCAATACCGGGACCGCGACGGATGTAATCTCGTTCATCAACTATCAGCCCAAATCGCGCGCCCTGCATGAGAAGGCGCGGCAGGAAGTCCACAAGATCATCGCCCGCAACCACGGCTTCAACCCGAACAATCCGGATTCTTTCGACGAATGGGACACCATCAAGACCATCGACACGATCGGCAAGATCTTTGACGCGATGAATATGTTCCTGGGCAGCGTAGGACTGGTTACGCTCGCGCTGGGAGCGATTGGGATCATTAACATCATGCTGGTCGCCGTCGCCGACCGGACCCGCGAAATCGGGCTGCGAAAAGCCGTAGGGGCCACTAACACCAGCATCATGTTCCAGTTCTTTGTGGAGGGGGCGTTTCTGACCCTTTTCAGCGGGGGCATTGGGATTGCCGGCGCTGCGGGCTTGATGGGACTGCTCTCGAACGTGAGTTTAGGCGATGGATTCGATCCTCCAAGACTGGTCGCCTCAACGGCGGCCCTGGCAGTGGTTTCGCTTGCGGTCGCGGGTGTAGCGGCGGGGCTCTATCCGGCGCGGCGAGCCGCAATGCTCGAACCCGTGGAGGCCCTCCGCAAGGAATAGGCATGCACCGCGATCTCTTACAACAAGCGTATTCGGCCATGCGCCACGACCTGCGCCGCACCCTGCTTACCATGGCGGGAATGGCCTGGGGCATCGCCACCGTTGTGCTGCTGCTTTCCTACGGCAACGGCTTCGGCAAGGCCATTCAGACCATTTTTGAAAGCTTCGGCGCCACTGCGGTAGGCGTATTCCCCGGGCGGACTTCGCAGCAGGCCGGAGGCAACAAGGCGGGCGTCCAGATTCGCTTCACCAACGATGACATCGAACTGCTGCGCAATAATGTCCCGCTCTGCCGCCACGTTGTGCGCATGCTGCAGAAGGATTCCACGGTTCAGAACAACAACCGCTCTTTCACGTTTCCCGTGATGGGGCTCGATCCGTCGATCCAGGATATTTGGAATCTTGACATCGAGCAGGGACGATTTCTGAACGACGCCGACAACATGCAGCATGGCTTGTATGCCGTGATCGCGTCGGAAGCGCGCGACAAGCTTTTCTCGGGCATGCCTGCGGTCGGTGAGTCCATTCGCATCGATGGCGTCACATTTGAAGTGATTGGGGTAGGGGCGCCCCGCATGCAGGAGGGCGACAACGACAATAACCGGGTGGTTTACATTCCATACAACTCCATGGATGTGCTGAAAGACAACCACTATCTAGATGGGATCTGGATGGATTCCGCCGGCCTCGACCATGACAAGCTGGACAAAACAATTCGGGAGACCCTGGCTTCGGCGCATAGCTTCAAGCCCGACGACCAGCGCGCCCTCTTCGTGTTTGACGCGCAGAAGCAGCTCTCCCAATTCGGCATCATTACGTTGGCGCTGAAAGTTCTGCTGGCGTTTATTGGGACGGTCACGCTGGGCATCGGCGGCGTGGGTTTGATGAACATCATGCTGGTGTCAGTAACGCAGCGCACCCGCGAGATCGGCGTGGAGAAGGCCCTCGGGGCGAGACGGCACCATATTCTCTTCCAGTTTTTGTCCGAGGCGATGGTCATCACAGCGGCCGGAGGGGCACTGGGAATTCTGCTCTCGTATGCGGTATCGATATTGGCCGGACGCATTACTTTCTACAGCGCCCTGGCCAAACATGCCGAGGCCGCGGACATTCGCCTCATCGTGTCGCCGATGATTTTAGTTGTGGCAACATCCATCCTGGCGGTCGTGGGAGTGATCAGCGGAATGGTTCCCGCTATGCGTGCCGCCAATCTCGATCCCATCGAAGCCCTGCGCTACGAATAAGGCGCCACACGCCGGCGAGTGCTGGATCACTGCCGTACAATCATTGGCGGCATGTCTGACGACATCCTCACTCTGCCGCCTCCGCCCGCTGACGCGCGCCTGGCCTACGGCTCGGACCCAAACCAATTTCTCGATCTGCGTCTGCCGTCTTCCAAAGACAAAAGCAAGGCACTGTTTCCTCTGATCATCAACGTCCACGGAGGCTTCTGGCGCGCGAAATACGATCTCGATCATGCAGGGCACTTGTGCGCAGCCCTCGCCGCTAAAGGACTGGCGACGGCTAACCTGGAATACCGGCGTGTGGGCAATGAAGGCGGAGGTTGGCCCGGGTCGTTCGCGGATATCCGTGCGGCTTACAGTTTTCTTGTGCAGAACGCGCACCGGCACAACTTGGACTTGACAAGGATCGTGCTTATGGGCCACTCCGCGGGCGGGCAACTCGCGCTCTGCCTGGCCGCGCATGAACCCAGCGTCAACCGTGTTGTGTCGCTTGCCGGAGTTGTGGACCTGCAACGCGCCTTCCATCTGCACCTCAGTAACGACGCTGTCGTCGGGTTTCTCCATGGGACGCCCAGCGAAGTCCCCGACCACTACCGCGAGGCCGATCCCATGGAGCTTTCCATCCCGCAAGCGCGGCAGTGGCTGATCCATGGTTCGGCGGACGAGATCGTTCCCCCTGATTTCAGTCGCGACTACGTGTCAACCAAGCAGAAGCACGCGGGAAAAGAAGACGTGCACTTGCTCGAGATTTCCGGCGCGGGACATTTCGACGTGATCGATCCACGTAGCCAAGCCTGGAAGCGGGTCGAGGAAACAGTACTTAAACTTGCCGCGTGACGAGATGCCGCGAGACGCTTCATCCGCGCCGCACCTGCGGAATCCCTTATAATCTTGGCTCGCACAGATCGGTCACACAGAGGAACCCTTTGCCCTTCAACGACCTCCGCCAATGGATCGCAGCGCTCGATCGCGCGGGTCAACTCAAGCGCATCCAAACGGAAGCCGACCCAGTTCTGGAGATTGCCGAGATTACCGACCGCGTCTCCAAAAGTCGCGATGCCAAAGGCGCTCGGGGTGGCGCGGCCCTGCTTTTCCAAAATGTCAAAGGCCACCCCGGTTCTCAAGTCCTGATCAATCAGTTCGGTTCCGAAGCTCGCATGAAGCTGGCGCTCGGCATGAATTCATTCGACGAGATCGCGGGCCGCATCCGCATGTTTATGGATGTGAAGTCTCCGCAGGGTTTTCTCGACAAGCTCAAGATGATTCCCCTGCTGACCGAGGCGGGAAAGTTTTTTCCCCGCACGGTGCCGACGGGGCCGTGCAAAGAAGTTATCCAGCGAGACAATTTTTCGTTGCTCGACTTTCCGATTCTGCAATGCTGGCCGAAGGATGCCGGACGGTTTATAACGCTGCCCTGCGTCACCACGCGCGACCCCAGGTCGGGAAAGCGCAATCTCGGCATGTACCGGATGCAGGTCTACGACGAGCGCACGACAGGAATGCACTGGCAGCGTCAGAAAGTGGCGGCGGAGCACGCCCGCGAGCGCATGCGGGCAGCGGTGGAGGGAAAGTCTGCGGCGGTGGACATTATGGCGCGCTCATCCGGCGGGTCAGTAATTCCTGAGGGCGGGCCTTCAGGAAAGATGGAGGTCGCAGTCGCTATCGGTACCGAACCTGCCGTGACTTTTTCCGCCATCGTTCCTGCGCCGCCTGAGATCGAGGAATATCTGATTGCCGGCTTTCTCCGCGGAGCCCCGGTGGATCTGGTGAAGTGTGAAACTGTCGACCTCGAGGTTCCCGCGACCAGCGAAATTGTTCTCGAAGGCCACGTCCATCTCGATGAGCTTCGCAGCGAGGGTCCGTTCGGCGACCACACCGGATTTTATTCGCTCGAGGATTTGTATCCGGCTTTCCACATTACATGCATCACGCACCGCAAAGATCCAATCTACGCGACGACGATCGTGGGAAAGCCTCCACAGGAGGACGCGTACATGGGTAAGGCGGTCGAGCGCGTCTTCCTGCCGCTGATGAAGCTGACGATTCCTGAGTTAGTGGACATCAACCTGCCCATCGAAGGCATCTTTCACAACCTGATGATTGTCTCGATCAGGAAATCTTACCCGGGCCAGGCCCGCAAAGTAATGAACGCGATCTGGTCGCTGGGGCAGGCGATGTTTACCAAGTGCGTCGTGGTGGTAGACGAAGACGTCGACGTGCAGGATATTGGCGACGTGACGCTGAAAGTGTTCAATCACATCGACCCGGAGCGCGACATTCAATTCACACTGGGCCCGGTCGATTCGCTCGACCATGCCGCGCGCTTGCCGAACTACGGATCCAAGATGGGTATCGACGCTACCCGCAAGTGGGCCAGCGAGGGTTTCGCCCGCCCCTGGCCCGACGAGATCGTGATGGACGCGAAGACGAAGGCGCTGGTGGACAGCAAGTGGAAGACGCTGGCCAAAAAACTGGGGATTGAGTAATTCGAACGCAGCGATCGTCTCACGACTCGTGCTCGCGCACGCCCACGGCATTCAATCGCTCATAACCGGCGCATCGCACCACCGGCAGTCGAGGATACTTGGGGAAGTTCGCATAAGTTGTGGACAAATCGCACAGATAAAAAGTCGACCCGCGGTCCGACTCGATCAATCGCTTGAATCGGCAGTCCGCGCAAAGGCCAACCCTTGTCCGCGTCTCTTCCGCGTCCTCGCTCACACTTACAGAATAACGCGCGCGAGCCGTATGGTTTCGGACAAGCTACTCGCGTACGAGCAGCCGGCAGGGGCGAGTTTCCTTCTCTTTCGGTATACTGAATATAGAGATGCCGGTTCTGAAAAATATCGCGGCCATAGCCAAGGGCATGAGCATCACCTTCATGGAGATGTTTCAGCCTACGACCGTGGAGAATTATCCCGACGGTAAGGGACCGCTGCGCGGCGCGCGTATTGAAGCTCGCTTTCGCGGCGCTCACGTGCTGCAGCGCGATGAGAATGGACTGGAGAAGTGCGTAGCGTGCTTCCTGTGCGCTGCGGCCTGCCCATCGAACTGCATCTACATCGAGGCGGCCGAGAATACCGCGGAGAATCGCGTCAGCGGCGCTGAGCGCTACGCCAAGGTCTACAACATCGATTACAACCGCTGCATTTTCTGCGGCTATTGCGTGGAAGCGTGTCCTACAGACGCGATTACCCACGGGCATGGATTTGAGCTGGCGAGTTTCAATGCCAGCAACTTGATCTATCGCAAGGAGCAAATGCTGGCCCCCCGGCCAGCACATATGGGAGCCAACGTCATATTCAACCAGGCCGACGTGGACGGTGGGGCGCCGGCGCAGATGGTGCCGGGGAGCTGACTTCGAGATGACAAGTTGGGCGAGGTCCGAAACTTAATGGCTGATTTTTTACAGGTCGTGAAAGAGCGCGTCGTCGTCTATGACGGCGCGATGGGGACCAACATCCAGAAGCGCAACCCTACCCTGGACGATTACTGGGGAAAGGAGAATTGCAGCGAAGTGCTGGTGTTGAGCCGTCCCGACATCATTCGCGACATTCATGCGGATTTTTTTCGCGTGGGTTGCGACATCGTCGAGACCGACACCTTCGGTGGAACTGGGATCGTGCTGGGAGAATTCGATCTTCGCGATCGAGTACACGAGATCAACTTGAAGGCTGCGCAACTTGCGAAAGAAGTGGCGCTGCAATTCTCGACGAAGGACAAGCCGCGGTTCGTGGCGGGGTCCATGGGGCCAACCACCAAACTGCCGTCGCTGGGACACATTGGATTCGAGGCGATGGTCGAATCTTACGAAGAGCAAGCCGCAGCGTTGATCGAAGGCGGGGTCGACATCCTGCTCGTTGAGACTGCGCAGGATCTGTTGCAGGCGAAGATCGCTACCATCGGTGTGTTGGAAGCCATGCGCAAAGCAGGCAAGCGATTGCCGGTAACGGTGCAGGTCACGCTGCAGGAGTCCGGGACGATGCTCCTCGGCACGGAGATCGGCGCGGCTCTCACCGCGCTTGAACCGTTCGACGTGGACGCGATCGGGTTGAATTGTGCGACCGGGCCAAAGGAGATGAATGACGCGGTTCGCTATCTGGCGCTGAATTCCACGAAGGAAGTTTCAGTGCTGCCGAATGCTGGACTGCCGCAGAACGTGGGCGGGCACGCGGTGTACAAGCTTTCGCCGGAGGAATTGGCGGAGTATCACAAACACTTTGTGAAGGACTACGGCGTACGGATCGTCGGCGGATGTTGCGGCACAACTCCCGAGCATCTAAAAGCCGTGGTGGACGCGGTTTCTGGGGTAGAACCTGCCAAGCGCGACGTCAAGCGTGCGGGCGCGGCATCCAGCGCGTATACCACCGTTCCTCTCGACCTCGAGCCGAAGCCTTTAATTGTCGCCGAGGAAATGAATACGACCACACGCGTCGAACATTTCCGCAAGCTAGTGCAGGGGAAGAAGTACGACGACATTCTGGCGCTGGCGAAGCGATTGGTGAACGAAGGTTCACACATGCTGGATTTGTGTTGCGCGATCGTCGGCGAGGATGAGAAGGGATACATCACTTCCATTCTGGAAAAAATCGCGACGCGGGTACCTGCTCCGATTCTCGTCGATTCGACTGAGGCTGATGTGGTGGAGGAGGCGCTGAAGCGCATCCCGGGCCGGGCGATTATCAATTCGATCAATCTGGAGGACGGCGAAAAGCGGACTTCGAAAGTTCTTCCCATGGCAAAGCGCTACGCCGCGGCGGTCATCGCGCTGACGATTGATGAAGACGGCATGGCGCTCACCGCCGACAAGAAAGTCGCCATCGCGCACCGCATCTACGATCTGGCGACGAAGAAATATGGGCTCGATGGCACCGACCTGATTTTCGATGCGCTGACCTTGCCGATTTCGACGGGGCAGGAAGAATATCGCACCGCAGGGATGGAGACCCTGAAGGCAGTGGAGCGAATCAAGAAGGAACTGCCTTCGGTGAAGACGATTCTGGGAGTGAGCAATATTTCGTTTGGGCTGGATGCCTACCCGAGGCGCGTGTTGAACTCGGTGTTCATGCACGAGGCGGTGGATCACGGGCTCGACATGGCCATCGTGAACTACACAAAGATTTATCCGCTTTACAAGATTCCGCAGGAGGAAGTGGAACTGGCGCGGAAGTTGATTCATCGCGATGCCAATTCGGATGGGGATCCACTGCAGAAATACATGGCGCATTTCGCGGGCATGAAGGGCAAGCCCGCCGCCTCGACGACCGCCCATGTCGATACGCTGTCGGTGGAAGACAAGCTGAAGTTTGCCATCATCAACGGCGAGAAATCGGTCGGCGAAGGCGCGCGCAAGAAATCTCTGGACGAGTTACTGGATGAAGCGCTCGCGAGTTACACGCCCCTGGAACTGATCAACACAGTTCTGCTCGATGGCATGAAGACAGTCGGCGATCTGTTCGGCGCGCGCAAGATGCAATTGCCTTCCGTGCTCGATTCGGCGGGCGTGATGAAGGCGGCAGTGGCTTATCTTGAGCCGAAGATGGAGAAGAAGGCGGGGTCGCAGAAGGGCACGATCGTGCTGGCGACGGTGAAGGGCGATGTGCACGACATTGGGAAGAATCTCGTCGACATTATTCTGTCGAACAACGGATTCAAGGTCGTCAATCTTGGCATCAAGCAGCCGGGCGACACGATCATTCGGTCGGCGCAGGAACATCAGGCCGACGCCATCGGGTTGAGCGGGCTGCTGGTGAAGTCGACGCTCGAGATGAAGTATGTCATCCAGGACCTGGAGCGGCAGAAGCTGGCGTTCCCTGTGATTTGCGGCGGAGCGGCGCTGACCCGCAAGTATGTGGAGGATGACTTGCGGCGCGAGTATGCGAATGCCGTCTTCTACGCCGACGATGCGTTTGCGGGCCTGCACATCATGGAGGACCTGGCGACGGAGAATGGTGCGAAACAGACACGGCTCACGGAGGGACGCACGGTAAAGGAATACGCGAAGGCTGCGGCCGTAGATGAAGAAACCGGGCCGGTGTTTGCGGAGCGGAGCCCAGTGGTCGGGGATGCTCCGAATATTCCGGTACCGCCGTTCTGGGGCGTGCGGGTGCGCAAGGATTACGATTTGCGCGAGCTGTTTCGGTACATCAACGAGACGGCACTGTTCAAGAATCAGTGGCAGTTGAAGACGGCGTCGCAGGCGGATTATGTGCGGCTCGTGCAGGAGAAGTTCCGGCCGATTTTGTTCAAGCTGGAGGATGAAGTCGCGGGCTCGGGGTTGTTCGAGCCCAAGGTTGTGTATGGGTACTTCCCTGCTCAGGGGGATGGGAATGATGTCGTCGTGTACGAGCTTCAGGATGCGGGGGCGAGTCGCCCCCGCGACAGCCGGCGGGACGCCGGCGCTACAGGTGCCGAACTATTGCGATTTACATTTCCGCGGCAGCGCGAGGGACGGCGGCTGTGTATCTCTGATTTCTTTGCGCCGAAGGCTTCGGGAAAGATGGATGTGATTGGACTGTCGCTAGTTACGATTGGGGCAAAGGCAAGTGTGGAGACGCAGCGGTTGTTTGAAGGTGGAGAGTACACGAAATATCTCTACCTGCACGGGCTGAGCGTCGAAACAGCGGAGGCGCTGGCGGAATTCCATCACAAGAAGATGCGCGAGGAATTGGGAATTGCCGGGGAGGACGCCTCGGAGATTCGCGATCTGTTTCATCAGAAGTATCGCGGGTCGCGGTATTCATTCGGATATCCGGCCTGTCCGAACCTGGAGGATCAGACCAAGCTGTTTGCCTTACTCAAACCGGAAGAGAATGTTGGCGTGAGGCTGACTTCCGGATTCCTGTTGGAGCCGGAGCAGAGTACGTCGGCGATTGTGGTGCATCATCCGGGGGCGAAGTACTTCGTGGTGTAGAAAATCTTAAACACAGGGGACACTGAGGGCGCAGGGTAAAGCCATGTTAGAACGTGGTTTGGAGGCGTAACGAGTAGCTTCTGGGCGGCGCGACTGCGTTGCTGGAGAACAGCCCTGCGAAGTTGATCAGGTTGAGGCGGTTGTTCAAATTCTGCACGTCTGCCTGAAGTCGCATCGCCATCTGGTCGTGCTTCCAAAGATCAACTCCGGCGGATGCGTCGATCGACATCGACGGCTTGACGCGGCCGCGGGCGAAGTCGACACGGTTGACAATCGCCTGGCCGTATTCAGCGATGGCGTCCTGAATCGCCTGCGCCGTGTTGTCCCCAACGGCGGGTAGTCCTGAGCCATATTCCCCACCCAGTGCAATCCACGCGTGGCTCTTCAGTTGATAGCGCAGGCGTCCGTGAACCGTGTTGCGCTGGTCCTGGGAATCCCAGAAGCGTCCGCTGGTTTTGTTGAGGGCGTCAGTAGCGTCGGAGCCCAGGAACAGTCCTCCGGTGACCGGCAGGTATGCGCTGCCTACGATGTACGAGTAGCTGAGAAATCCGGAGAAGCGGCGCCAGTGTGGGAGTTCGAGCTTGCCTTCGGCGCCGTAGATTCGGGCCTTCCGGAAAGAAATGGGAAAACTGATGGCGGTGTTGAGCAGGAGATCATCGTCGGCGTAGTTGTCGGAGTCGCGGCGGAAATAGTTCACATCGAACTTGAGCTTGTCCGCGAAGGATTTGGTCGCTCCTACCTCGTAGTAGTTTCCGAGTGATGGCCTGACGGGCAACCTGAGAACATCCGGATTCAGTGACACGACGTCGGACGAACTGGCCAACAGAATGTTCTCGAAGGCCGGAGTCTGGAAGGCGCGATCGTAGGAAGCATGAATCACCAGGTTCGCCGAACTGAAATAGCGGGCCAACGCAAGCCTCGGGCTCACAGCATTCTGGTTGACGAGGAGCTGGTAGTGGTCCCAGCGCAGGCCGGCATAGACGGTCCATTTGCCGAGCCGGATCTGATCTTGTACGAACGCGGTTTGTTCCAGATCGAGGCCGCGTCCTTGGAACTGGAAAGTCGCAGGAGTGCCGGGATCGAACTGCGACGGGTCCGTAATGATGTCGCTGAAGTTCTCGCGAAGCTGGACGAAATCGCTTTCAAATCCAGCCTTGAATTCATGGCTGCCCCGATGGTACGAGGCTGTTCCCTTCAGATATTCCTCCCGAAAACCACGATCCTGAAAGGCAATGATGGGGGTGGACGGCGGATTGGAATTGAGGCCAACCGTATTGCTCCGCATCATGAAACGGAGATCCCCTAGCAGGTGCTCCGAAAAGATGTGCTGGTAGGAAGCGATGCCGATGGTTTCAAAATCGTCGCGGTGCTGGATTTGTCCGGCGTCTTGCTGGAGCTGTTCGTTAGGAACGAGAAACTTGGAAAACTCGCGGCGCAGGGTGATGCCGAAACGGTCGTGGTTGGAAAAGTCGCGATCGTAGCGGGCCGCGAAGTCCGTGGTGGTAGCGGTGTTGGTGTAATCCTGGAGCACCGGAGGATTCAGGTAGCGATCCGTCAGCGCAGCATCGCCGTTGACGGCGAGCGCGTTCTTTCCCCAACCATATTGCGCCAGCAGATATGCATTAGCGGTGCCGAAGCTGCCACCGGAGATCACGGCCTGACCGTGGAGTCCGGGATGATCATCTTTGCTGGTATCGACTTCGACCACGCCTCCCATCTTGCGGCCATATTCGGCAGGAATCCCGGCAGTGTAGATCGTCAGCGAATCGACGTCGTCGGCTTCAATATCGAGGCCGGCGCTGGGCGAGCGATTGTCGGTGAGCGGGACGCCGTCGACGACGAACTGCGTCTGATATTCCGATCCGCGCGGGTGCAGCGTGGCGCTGCCTTCGTAGACCCAGCCGGGCTGGGAGTTCACCAGATCGGGAAGAGAGCGCCCGGGCAGGGATGCGGCGCGTCCCGTGATGGCTTGCGGATCGATCCGGTTGCTGGACGTTGTCTGGCTCGGATCGAGCAAAGGGCTTTCCGCCGTCACGTTCACAGCGGTGCTCATAGCGGCAATGCTCAGTTTGACCAGATATTCGGTGGGCAAGGCGGAGCGGATCTCGATGATGCCGCTGAAAGTCGAGAATCCGTCACTCTCGACCTTGAGTTGATACGGACCGAACGGAAGATTGCGCGTGGTAAGCGATCCAGAGTCGTCGGTCACAAGGCTCCGGTGGAACTGCATGGCATTGCTGGCGAGTGTGACGGATGCCCTTACGCCAAGGCCGTGAGGGTTCGGCGACCTTGAGGCGGAGTTCTCCGGCATTGCTCTGCGCGAAGAGCGGCAGAGTAAACAGAACGATTCCGAGGTGAAGCAGCCGGCACAAGGTTTTGGTCGGGGGAACTCTCATGATACCAGCGGCGCGCAACTGGGCTGGATTACCAAGGGCACCAGGAGCAAACAAAACATTTCTGCTTCCCGATTATTTACAAAATACAGACAAGATAGTGACAAAACCGGGCCGGGGGTAGGGCACTTTCTAATCAGATCCTCGTTGGGTGGTCTTCACAGGCACCCGACTCGGGATCGCAAGCTTCAGGCCCTCCGTCACCGGGAGGGAATGGGGAAAAACTGGCGCTCGCACCGCAGGGGGTACGAGCGCCGTTTTGCGTTTCCATATTGCGATCAATCTCTGCAGGTGCTTGCTTAAGCACTGGACCCGCGCGGTCTTGCGTCCGGCTCAACTGTTACAATTTTGTCTGATCGGCCAGGAGTGTCGCTGGCTGAACTATTCAAGCCCCATGAAATGTCCTTTTTGCGGATTTGCCAATGACAAGGTTGTAGACTCGCGCGAAAGCAAGGAAGCGGAGTCCATCCGGCGGAGGCGCGAGTGTTTGAAGTGCAGCAAGCGCTTCACGACTTACGAGCGCATCGATGAAATCCCCTACATGGTGGTGAAAAAAGACGGGCGGCGCGAGAAGTTTGACCGCCAGAAAGTTCTCAACGGATTGCTGCGGGCCTGCGAAAAACGTCCCGTTCCGATCAGCAAACTGGAGCAGATCGTGAACGAGGCGGAGTCGTTCGTGATGGAGTCGGCAGAGCGCGAGCGCAAGACCAGCGAACTCGGCGAGTTGATCATGAACCGGCTGCGCCGCTACGACAAGGTGGCCTATGTGCGCTTTGCGTCTGTGTATCTCGATTTCAAGGACGTCAAAGAGTTCATGAATGAGTTGAAGGATCTGGTTAAAGCCAAGACCGTATAAGGCTTAAGTTCTGAGGATATTTCGTTGAGTCACAAAGTAACTCTGATTCCCGGAGACGGCATCGGCCCGGAAGTAACGAAGGCGACAGTACGCATTCTGGAAGCGACCGGGGTGAAGTTCGAGTGGGAGAGCTTCAATGTGGGCGCCGAGGCTTACGAGAAATCTGGCGAGTACATTCCCAAGGATTTGATCGAGTCGATCGAGCGGACACGCGTCGGCGAGGCTTCCCCAGCATCAATGTGGCGCTGCGAAAGAAGTTCGAACTGTACGCCAACTTCCGACCGATCCGGAACTTGCCGCACATCCCGACGCGGTATCCGGATGTCGATCTGATCATTGTGCGCGAGAACACCGAGGGGCTTTATTCAGGTTTGGAGCACGAGGTCGTGCCCGGAGTGGTGGAGAGTCTGAAGGTCATTACCGAAAAGGCTTCGACCCGGATTGCGCGGTTTGCGTTTGAGTACGCTCGGAAGAATCAGCGGAAGAAAATTCACGCCATCCACAAGGCGAACATTATGAAGTTGTCGGATGGGCTGTTTTTGCGCTGCTCCCGGAATGTGGCGAAAGAATATCCCGAGATCACCTACGGCGAACACATTGTCGACAACACCTGCATGCAACTGGTGATGAATCCCTATCAATACGACATGCTGGTGATGGAGAATCTATACGGAGACATTCTGTCGGATTTATGCGCGGCGTTTGTCGGCGGGCTTGGATTTGTTCCCAGCGCCAATCTTGGCGATGAATGTGCGATTTTTGAAGCTGTGCACGGGTCGGCGCCCGACATCGCTGGAAAGAACCTGGCCAACCCCACGGCCTTGCTGCGGTCGGCGCTACTGATGGTGAGACATCTCGGGGAGCACGCAGCATCCACACAGATACGGAATGCGCTGGAGCGGGTGTATCGTCATCCAGAGAAGCTGACCCGCGACATCGGCGGCAAGGCGGGAACTTCTGAGTTTGCCGACGCAGTGATTGAAGAAATGCAATCGCCTTCAGCATAACCTCCAAGCTTCGGCCTCAAATGAGAATCACAATCCTCTGGTCTTTGGTTCTGGCTGTATGCGCCTCGGCAGTATCTAACGGCCAGGCACTGAAAGTGACGCTGTTGGGCACCGGCAATCCTCGGCCCAGCATCGAACGCTTCGGACCCAGCATTCTGGTTGAAGCCGGCAAGGAAACTCTGTTGTTCGACTGCGGGCGAGGCGCCACTATCCGGCTTTCTCAAGCGGGTGTTCCCTTCTCATCCGTCACTGCTCTGTTCCTCACCCATCTCCATTCCGACCATGTGGTTGGCCTTCCAGATCTCTGGCTGACGGGCTGGATTATGGGACGCCATGTTCCGTTGAAGGTTTGGGGGCCAGCAGGAACGACCGACATGCTCAGGCATCTCGAGAAGGCCTACGCGTTCGACGTGCACGTGCGCCGCGACGTGGACGAACAGTTGCCTGCGCAGGGGGCTGTCCTGACCGGGAAAGACATTGACGAGGGCGTCGTGTATGAAAACAACGGCGTAAGGGTCACGGCGTTTCGCGTCGACCACGGACTAGTAAAGCCGGCCCTGGGCTATCGCATCGACTACCAAGGTCATTCGGTTGTGCTCTCAGGAGACACGCGACCGTCGAACAATCTGGTGAAGTTTGCTCAGGGGACCGACGTGCTCGTACATGAGGTCTTCGATCCGGAAGCTTATCGCGAGGTGGGCAACTCGATGACGCCGGAACAAAGGCAAAGGATTAAGAATCATCACACGACACCGGAAGAAGCGGGCAGGGTGTTTACCAGAGTTGCGCCGAAACTGGCGGTGTATTCGCACATTGTGCCGCCAGATGTTCCCGACGTGGTTCCGCACACGCGCAAGACATACTCTGGTCCGCTGGAGGTCGGGGAAGATCTGATGACCATCGAGATCGGAGAGCAAGTTCGAGTGCAGCGACCGAGACACTAAGAACCTTCCGAACCGTTTCGAGAATTCGTATTCTTCAGCGACGCTTTAGAGCTTCCAACTCTTCCAGAGTGCGCGGCCAATCCGATCCTAATAAGCGGGACAAGCTGCGATCCGCCAGAACTTTTCCGCCAGTCTGGCAGCGCGCGCAGTAGTTCGTTTCCTTGTCGGCATAGCGGATGCGCAGAATCTTGTCGCCGCACCTGGGACACGGCAGACCGTAGCGGCCATGCGCCGCCATGTCTTTGCGAAACGCAGTGACCTTTTCTGGAAAGGCAGCTTCCGCCTCGATGCGAAGCCGATCAATCCAGAGTTGAAGGGTTTGCCGGGTCGCCTCGAACAGCCTCTGCCACTCGTCTGGCTTAAGCTTGTTCGTCAGAGTGATAGGCGAAAGCTGCGCCGCGTGCAGGATCTCGTCGGAATAGGCATTCCCGACGCCGCTCAGCAGACGCGGGTCAGTCAACGCTCTCTTCAACGTATGATTTTCAGCCGTCAGCACCGCACGAAACGAATCTGAATCTGCGGCAAAGACGTCGATTCCTCCAGCGTCGAAGGAAAGTAAACTCTCCTCGCCGCTGACAACGTGCAACGACGCACGATGCTTGGCGCCAGCCTCCGTAAGGACCAGCGAACCCCGCGGAAAGTCGAACGCTGCGAGAGTCTGACGCCCGGCCAGTTTCGCATCTGGAGCGCGCCAGTGGAGGCGGCCCGCAATCATCAGGTGCAGCACCAGCCAGAGATCGTTCTCCAGGCCGATGGCAATGCGCTTGCCGGTGCGGCGTAGTTCTTCCACCGTGCGTCCCTCTGCAATCGCGAGCGGGGGCTGGACCGTCCGCAGCAGAAACGGACTGGCTAGGCGTATGCGCTGCAGTGGTTGGCCGATGATGCGTGGCTCGAGCGCAGTGATGTATAAGGCGATATCGGGCAGCTCCGGCATACATATCAGCTTGCATGGGAAGCTCGGGCTTTTCAATATCTGTTCCAGCCCGGGGTATTAGCACATTCCGCCATTGACTCGCGCGCTCGGTTCGGAGTACATTCCTCCGTTCTGGGGATTCTGGGGAAATGACGCGCACAGCACGGCGTGTGGGGATAGTTCTCTTTCAGCTCGGTGGACCCGATACGCTGGAAGCGATCGAACCCTTTTTGTATAACCTCTTCTGCGACCCCGATATCATCGACTTCCCTTTTGCCCGCATCGGGCGTAAACCCCTGGCCAAACTGATCTCAACTACGCGCGCGCGCAAGGTGCAGCATCACTACGCCACCATCGGCGGGGGCTCGCCGATCCGGCGGCATACGGAACGTCAGGCACGTGCGCTCGAAACAGAACTTCGTAATCAGGGGACCGATGCGCACTGTTTTGTGGCTATGCGGTACTGGCATCCGTTTACGCGCGAGGCGATCGAGCAACTACGATCCGCCGAGTGTGATGAAGTGGTACTCCTGCCGCTGTACCCGCAGTATTCATCCACGACAACGGGATCGAGTTTGAACGAATGGCGGCGGTTGTTTCCCGATGATGTGCCGGTCCATTGCGTGGGGCCTTTCTATCGTAATACGATGTATCTGGATGCCGTGGTAGAGAAGGTGAATGAGGCTCTGTCGCGCTTCCCCGTGCCCGCACGGCCGGGGATTGTTTTCAGCGCCCATAGCATCCCCATGTCGGTGATTGAGAAGGGCGATCCCTACCAGCGGCAGATCGAGGAAACGGTGTCGCTTTTGACGGAGCGCGGCGGTTGGAGTAACCCGCACCGGCTTTGTTACCAGAGCAAAGTGGGAGCAAGCCGGTGGCTGCAGCCTTCCCTGCACCAGACTCTGCGCCAGTTGGCGGCGGAGCGTGTGCGCGAGATGTGCGTTGTCCCGGTTGCGTTCGTATCCGATCATGTGGAAACGCTCGGAGAGATCGATCATGAAGCGCGGGCAGAGGCGCGCTGGCTGGGGTTCGTGCAGTTCGAGATGAGCGCGGGACTGAATGATTCACCAAAGTTTATACAGGCCCTCGGACACTTGGTGCTCGAGGCCTTGGGCCAGCCCGTTCATTCGTTAATTCCGATTAGTATGGCAGGCGAGAAGTTTGCGGCGCCGGAATACGCGGCTGCCGCTGGTTTGGATTAGTGCCCAAGTCTTTTAGTCCAGGAGGGAGTTCATGGCGGAGCCGGAGACCGGGAAGGTCAATCCGAATCCCGAGGCGGCGAAACCCGCGGCCGGGGGGGCGCAGGATGCCACGAAGTATGTCGGCACACCGGCGGTAGGAACCTCGAAAGCGGCCGCCGCCGCTGGCGTGGCCGGGACCGCTCCGTCGACCGACATCGACCGCCACCGCCGGCGGTTCGTGTGGACGATGGTGACCGGGTTCCTCATGGCGTGGTTCCTGGCGTTCTTCCGTTTCTTCCTGCCGCGCACTCTGTTTGAACCCAACTCCGTTTTCAAAATTGGATATCCGTCAGAATTCGCGTTGGGCGTAGATACAAAATTCCAGCAGAAATACCGCATTTGGGTCGACCGCACGCCGGACCGGCTGTTCGTCATTTACGCACGCTGCACTCATCTGGGGTGCACACCGGATTGGAAGCCCAGCGAAAACAAATTCAAGTGCCCCTGCCACGGCAGCGGCTACGACAGTGAGGGGATCAACTTCGAAGGGCCGGCGCCGCGTCCCATGGACCGGGCGCATATTGAACTCGCGCCCGACGGGCAGGTTCTGGTGGATACTTCGAAGCTGTACTCGTGGCCCAAGGGACAGCCGAGCAAGTTTAACGATCCAGGAGCATTTTTGACGGGAGTGTAAGTGCGGCACGGATACTCGTGCCTGCGAGGGCGAGACGCCCTCGCGACAGCCGGCGGGACGCCGGCGCTGCGAAGAATCAGGAATCTTATGGCTGACGACAATAATCCGAACGGCGGCAACGGCGGCGGCACCAACGGGAAGAACGGCAAAGTCGGACTGGTGGAGCGGGTCACCACCGGTGTGAAGGAAGACATTCAGGCCCTCAAAACCGATATTCCCTCAAAGGCGAAGGAACAGATCGAGGGACTGAAGGATCCGACGAAGACGCAGGTCTACACGTCGATCTTCCGCCACAAGCACGACGACACACCGCGAAACAGGGCGCTGGGCGTGCTCTCGAACGTGTTCCTGCATCTGCATCCAGCAAAGATCAATCGCGACGCGGTGCGTTACAGCTATACGTGGGGCATGGGCGGGATCACGTTTTATCTGTTTATCATCCTCACCTACACCGGCGTGCTGCTCATGTTCTATTACCACCCGAGCAAAGTGCAGGCATTTCGCGACGTGCTCTATCTGGAGCACGACGTGCCGTTCGGAAAGATATTGCGCAACATGCACCGCTGGGCCGCCCACCTGATGGTGATTGGCGTATGGCTGCACATGTTCCGCGTGTTCCTGACCGGCTCGTACAAAAAGCCGCGGGAATTCAACTGGAATATCGGCGTGCTGCTCCTGGTGTTTACTCTACTGCTGTCGTTCACGGGATATTTGCTGCCCGACGATCAACTCGGTTTCTGGGCGGTCACAGTCGGCACGAACATGGCGCGCGCCACTCCGCTGCTGGGGCATGAAGGCCCGTTCGGCTCGATGCTGGGCATGACGCCATACAACGACGTCCGCTTCGGATTGCTCGGCGGATCGATCGTGGACGCGAATGCTCTATTGCGGTCCTATATCTGGCATTGCATCGGGATTCCGATTGTGGCTTCGGTGCTGATGATCGTGCACTTCTGGCGCGTGAGAAAAGATGGTGGAATTTCGGGTCCGGCGCCGGTGATGCTGGAAGCGGAAGCGGACAAGCCGCGTAGAGGACCGAAGGCGGCGGGAGAGTAAGAGCGGTATGTGGGGACGGCCGCCCTCGGCTGTCCGCCGAGCGCAGCTCGGCGGTTTTGCCCGAGGTTAGCAGAAACTCGTCGGGCTGCGCCCGACGGACAGCCGAGGGCGGCTGTCCCCACATGATTCAGAAGCACGGGCCGCGGAGACTCTATGGATTGGCGACAACTCTGGGAGATTTGTTCGGCGCCGGACAATGTGCCGATCGTAGGCTTGATTCCGCTGCTCGCTTTCTACATTTATCTGGCGGTGAAACAGGCGCGGGCCAACGATCAACTGATTGAACAACTCGAGGCCGATCCGGCCATGGCCAAGACGCACCATCGCAAGACTTGGCCGTTCAAGCCCGGTTGGGCCAAGGAAGTTCACGTCTGGCCATTTCTGCTCCGCATCGAATTTCTCGCCGCCATCATCATCACCATCATTCTGATGGTCTGGTCGATCACTCTCAACGCGCCTCTCGAAGAACCGGCGAATCCCAACCTGACGATGAATCCGGCGAAGGCTCCGTGGTATTTCCTCGGATTGCAGGAGATGCTCGTCTACTTCGATCCCTGGATCGCAGGCGTCGTGATGCCGACGATGATCATCATCGGGCTGATGGTGATTCCTTATATCGATACCAATCCTCTGGGCAGTGGCTATTACACCTGGAAGCAGCGCAAGTTTTCGATTTCCACTTTTCTTTTCGGCTTCGTCATTCTCTGGGTCGCGATGATCATTATTGGGACGTTCATCCGCGGCCCCGGCTGGCAATGGTTCTGGCCGGGACAGACGTGGGACCACAACCGCCTGATCTATGAGGTAAATCGCGATCTGCCGGATCTTTTCGGCATCACGTCGAACATGGCGAAGGCAATCTTCGGCGCAATCGTGGTCGGCGGATTCTATCTGGTCGGCGGCGGCGCGGTGTATTCGCTGTTCCGTCGAAAAATGCCGAAAGACTTCCAGCGCATGAGCCTGCTTCAGTTCTCGCTCATGGCATTTTTGTGGCTAACCATGATTGCGCTGCCGCTGAAGATGGCTTTGCGGCTTTTGTGGCACATCAAGTACGTGTGGATTACGCCGTGGTTCAACGTGTGACGAAGGCAGCCTCTAGCTATTAGCTCCTAGCTTGGAGCTCTTGGTTTCGGAAGACGATGTTCAACGTTCAAGTGGGAGAATCTGGTGCCTGAAAAACCGATTCCCGAGCAGGATCCGATAACCGGAAAATCGTACGCCATCCATTACCTGATCGCGACGGTCATTCTGATTGGCACGCTGTTCTGGGCTTTGTACGACGAGGCCTGGGGACAGCGGCCGTGGAAAGCCTTCCAGGACCAGTGGAAGGATCGCTACAGTGCGTTCCTCAATACGGCGAAGTCGACGTCGGCGAAGTCGGAACAATCCGTCGAACAGGATCCGCAATATGCCGCTCTCAAGCAGGCTTACGAGAAAGCCTATCAGGGCTCCAAAACGCAAGGCGAAGAAGCTCGCCGGAAGCTCGACGACGCCAGCGCGCGGCTGCTCGCGGTGCAAAGCGTGTTTACCGATCGGCGCGCCTACGTAAACGCGTTGACTTACGAATTGGAAACCAGCACCAGCGCCTCGTCGAAAGCCAGCAAACAGAAAGAGATCGACGCTTACAAAGCCCAGCAGGCGACAGTAGAGTTCCCCGACGGCACCAGGAAGAAGTTCACCTTCCCACAACTGGAGGAGACTTACAACGAGATCCGCGACGAGCGAACCAAGTTGAGCCTCGAACTCGGCGACGTGCTGAAGCCGGTGACCGCGGCGAAAGCGAAGATGGATGAATACATCTCAGACCACATGGTTGACCTGACGCCGGCACAGATTGAGGGACTGAAAAAGAAGACGGCCGACTGGGATCCCACGATCGTTCAGATTAATGTGGCCGAGGCCAACATTGTGGACCGCTGCGAGTCCTGCCACATGGGTGCGCGCGAGCCGCTGAAGATTACCGCAGTGACGATGACGGCCAAAGGCAATGAGAGGCCTGACGAATACTCTTCGGCGTTCGTGAGCCATCCGGAGCCGGAGTTGCTTCAGATTCACGATCCGGATAAGTTTGGCTGCTCACCCTGCCACCAGGGAAACGGCCGCGCCACCACCAGCGTCGAAAAGGCGCACGGAAATTATGAGCACTGGCTGTGGCCACTCTATCCCAAGGAAAATTCGCAGGCAGGCTGTCAGAGCTGCCACTCCGCCGACATGGTACTGGCCAGCGGCGACGTGCAGTTCCAGACAATCAACGATGG
>WNGK01000637.1_pt1 | contig 35998 bp, 31 predicted proteins | sample 5400601 | NCBI WGS metagenome assembly WNGK01 (sample SAMN13153376, study PRJNA577476) | soil metagenome | isolation source: 60 cm soil or saprolite under Garry oak tree replicate 1 | place: USA:California | collected 2016-06-15 | reverse complement strand
CGTCATCCGATGCTACGTAGTCACGCCGGTACACCTCCGGACCTGGTGATGCGCTGGAATGCGATCACACAGCCGGGCGAGGTGGATGTGGTCGTCCACCTCCATGGGTTCGCGGACCAGAAGTCGCGCATGCAGTTGCCGAGGGACAAGGAACCGATTAGCGGCCTCGATTTCTCCGACCCTGCTGGGTCCGGGGTTCACGGCCGGACACGCCCGACGCTAGGGCTGTTGCCGCGCGGTCATTTCTATGGTGGGCGGCGGGGGACGGGTTACTCATTCCCCGCGCTCGTGGAACCCGGCGCGCTGCTCGCGTTGGTCAGCGACGGGCTCGCGCGTTTGTCGAGCCTCATGGGCTTAAGCGTCCGGCTAGGTCGCCTCATCGTGACGGCGCATTCCGGGGGTGGAGCAGCTCTCTCGAAGATCGTTGGGCACACCGACCCTGACGAGGTGCACGTCTTCGATGGACTCTACGGCCCCGGAGACACGATCGTCCAATGGGCTACGCGTCGCATCGCCCGCGAGGTGGCGAATCCGTCCACAATCCCGCCGGCGCTTCGGATCCTCTATAGGCCCGGAACGCCGAAATTTCCCGGCACCCAGCCTTACAGCGAAGCCGTCGCTCGGTCCCTATGTCAGGTGCTCCAGTCACCGGCTGGAGGGCTTCTGACGCCGCACTTCCGTGTCGACCGAACTCTTGTTGATCACAACGACATCCCGCGCCGCTTTGGCTGGGCGCTCCTTGCCGACAGTGCGGCCGAACTACCTGGGGCGACGCGCCGGGGGTGCGGAGAGCGCGGCGCGAACGTGAGCGCTAAGTCCGATGTCGAGTATCTGGCTTCTGAGACGGTATCGGATGCTGGTGACGAGCCCCAGCTGGAGGGCGAGGATAGCCACGAGGGCGAGGATAGCCACGAGGGCGACGATAGCCACGAGGGCGAGGATGGCCATGAGGCCGAGGGGCCCGAACCCGAACGCCTCGATTGGGAGGAGCCCCAGCGGCTCGGGGCGCCGGTATCCGACGTGGAGAGCGGTGAGGCGGAGCAGTCTGAGGGAGAGACGTTCGATTCCGAGAGTAGCGATAGCGAGGAAACCTTTGCCTTCGCGAACGGCGCATACGAGACAGGGGTAGGCGAGGTCGGTGAAGGCGAAGGCGAGGGCGCCCAAGCCGAGGAGCTCGATCGCGGTGAGTTATTTGGTGCGGAAGCGGCGGTGGCCGGCGAGCTGGAAGAAGCCCGAAGCGATCAGTTCGAGGCGATCGAGGCTCCTTATGCGACAGAGTCCGACTGGGGCGGTCGCGAATCGACGACACTCGAGGACCTTCTAGAGGCGGAGACCGGGACAAGCTCCAGCCTGACCGACCGGCTGAAGGGTGTCGCAGAGTTCGCGTTGGGACCGACCCTCCGGCAGGGGAGCATCGGCGCGGCAGTCGCTGCACTCCAGCGAGCGCTGGCCAGCCTGGGCCACGACGTGACCGTCGATGGCAACTTCAGCCCAAACACCGCGCGTGCCGTGCGCGCGTTCCAGGCACACGCAGGGTTGGTCGCCAATGGTGTGGCGGGACCGCAGACCAAGTCAGCCATCGCCGCGGCCCTGGCTCACAGAGGCTCGACGCCAGCGCAGCCCACCCCGGTCCCAACGACATCAGCCCTGTGCGACCAGATCCAGTTCACGGCCGAACTCGAGTTTCTCCGTTGGCATCCAGCGACGGGCGACATACATGAGACCGACATCAAGGCCACGCCAATTCTTCAGCAGTACTACCGCGAAGGTGTCGGGATCGATGTCCCAGCGAAGGATCTACAGAGCAAGGCTTGGCACAGGGCCCATCCGTGGAGCGCGGTATTCATCTCGTGGGTCATGCGGACCGCCGGAGCAGGCACCGCTTTCCGCTCCAGCCGGGCTCACCAGACCTACATCAGGGAAGCGCGACGGAACCGGCTTGAGGGGAACACCGCGAATCCATTTTGGGCATTCCGCCCAACAGAGATCGCACCGCAGGTCGGCGATCTCATCTGTAAGTCGCGTGCAAACAGCGGCGCCACCTATGACAACATCGGTGACGCTCAGGATCGCGCCACACATTGCGACATAGTGACGGATGTCTTGCCTGGTTCTCTGCGCGTCGTGGGAGGCAACGTACACGACAACGTCGACGTGAGGCACGTTCGGACCCATGCAGACGGACGGCTCGCGCTCGACGGCGATCAGGCGTTGTTCTTTGCAGTGGTGCGCTGCCAGCGCAACGTCACTCCCAGCTCAGGAGGGTCAACGAAACCCATGCCGCTGCCGGTTCCCACACAGGCTTCACCGAGCGGAGTGAAGCTCACGCCCGCCCACTTCGTTGCGGCATTTGGCCCCTACGCCCGCGCGAGTGAATCCGCCACCGGCGTGCCGGCGCTCGTCACCCTGGGCCAGGCCGCGCTCGAGTCCGGCTGGGGCGCGCACGCCCCCCGCTTCAATTTCTTCGGCATCAAGGCTCGCGCCACGGATCCGGAGCCGACTCGGCAGTTGCTCAAGACGAAGGAAGTCCTGTCGCGGCCAGACCAGAATTTCCCGGAGGTCATCTCCGTAATGCCGCGCCCCGACGGTAAGTATCTCTACGTCGTCCGGGACTGGTTCCGCGTCTATCCCGACGTGGCCACAGCATTCCGCGCTCACGGCGAGCTCCTCCGACGGGTCAAGCGCTACGCCAAGGCCTTTGATGTGGCGTCCGATCCGTACGCCTTTGCGACCGAGGTAGCCCGTGCGGGCTACGCTACCGGTCCTTCGTACGAGAGAGAGCTGCATGGCGTTATGCGCACTCTCGAGAAGGCGGGATTCCACTAGCGCCGATCTGAAGCTTGGAAACTCGGAGGTCTGACCCGGCGCACCTCCTTATTGATTTCGGCGCGTGGCAGCCGAGCACGCGGCCTAGGCGTACATCCACACCAGTGGCAAACAGTGGCACTTGGCGCCACGCGGCGACACGCTGCGAATTCGGAGGGCGATTTTTGAACGGGCCGCGGCCATCGGTAGTGCGCCCTGGATTTCCTGGAGTCGGATTATTGGAATCGGCCATGCTGCTGTCCCACCAAGACACTGGAGGACGCGGTTACACCGCGGAGTTTCGTCAACGGGTGTTGGACCTTGTAGCGGGCGGACGCCGCGTCGAGGACATCGCCCGAGACCTGGGGTATCAGCGACCAAACGGTGTACGGCTGGCGCCGGCAAGACTACACTTGACACTGGTTTGACAGTTGTCATCGATCGGTCGGTGGATCCACTTGACCGGGTGGAGGGTCCCGTACTTGTCAACTCGTGCGATCGAAGAAAGCCTTGTGCTGTTTGGAGGATTGAGCAAATGCAGAAAGAACTCGAAAAGGCCCGAGCAATCAAGACCCCCAAACTCGAAAAGGCCCTCTTGGTGCCCAGCACCTTCAAGTTCGGACAGGTCTCCAGCTTTACGCAGCGCAAGAAAGGCCCGACTCCACCGTCCCCAAGCCTAGGGCCGCTGGCCGCCTTCACAGGTACGTTTACGGGCACCGGCTTCAACACCATCTTTCGACCTGACAGCGCCGCCACTCCGACGCCGCTGCCGATTCCCGTCCTGGGGAGTGACAACGTCCTCGAGCTGAACCTGACTCAGGAAACCCTGTCCTTTTCGAAGCCGCTCGGCTCCGTCCCCAACCGCGGCAGCTTTGCGCAGGCTGACGCATTTCTCAACGGCGTGCCCTACCTGCAGGCCATCAGCGATGTCACGATCCCGAGTCAGCCCACGGGCATTCACTTCGAGCCGGGCATGTGGGTAATCGTGCCGTCCACCACTGTCCCTGCTGAAGGGCAGACAGTGGTGCGCATGGCATCGATCCCACACGGCACGACGGTGCTGGCTCAGGGAACGGCCACGACCATCGCCGGAAAGCCGACGATCCCGCCTGTGGACATCAGCCCTTTCTCCATTGGTTTGGTGCCGCCACCTCCGCCGCCCCCGGGCCGTCTGCGCTTCCCCAGTCAAACTGCCGCCAGCAACGGCACCGCGCGGATTCCGCAGGACCTGACCCCCTTCATCACGGCCGGCACCATCACGCAGGCCATCCTGGATGATCCCAACAAAATCCTGCGCGACCACATCGCGTCGCAGAACATCATCTCGACCACGATCATCGACATCTCCACCCAGCAGCCGGCGCCGATGTTTGGAGGCGGCACGCCGAACATTGCGTTCCTTCAGGGCGCCGCCCCTGCCCCGCCGCCCCCCGCCCCGAACGCTGAGACCGTGCTGATGACTGCGACGTTCTGGATCGAGACAGTCGAGGTCGTCATCATCGTGCCGCCCTTCGAGGTCGGCGACGCTCCACTGATCCTGTCAGGCGATCCCGGTCATCCCGCGCTGCCCATTCCGAAATTCCTTGTGCACCCGCCAATCCCGATCCCGCGGCCGCACCCAATCAGAATTCACATGACCCAGATCCAGTACTCGCAGACCGTCTTTTTGAACTTCGCCCCCCTAACGTGGCCGCACGTCTCCGTCGCGACGCTGGTACCAAGCGACCCGATCCCGATTCCATCGTCCGTCTGGTAAAGGGTAGACCGAAGCAGAGCCCACTCGGTCATGGGCCGGGAGAAATAGAGGCGTTCGCTGGCCACGGCCGGGGACATTACGCTGGCCGGGGGCACCCGTCCCAATACGTTAAGCGGCTCGCACTCGGAAGCTTGACCGCCGGCCTCATGGCTGCTATATCGCGCCCAACGGCCGGCGCCGTCCGGCTCATTCCAAGGAGACGCAGCCATGCGCAGGTTCATCCTCTCCTCCGTCCTGACCATTGCGATGTTGGTATTGACCGCTGCCACGGTCTTGGCCGACAGCACCGGGCCAGGAATCTAGTCAAGTGGTCGGCCCGCGTGGCTTTACTCGCATAGTCCCGACGGTCGGCGTGGTATAACGCCGCTATCAGCAACCATCACGCCAAGCCACGCGGGCGCCTTCCCGGCGTCGAGGTCGATTTCGCGCTCATCAGGCGAGCCCGACTTGAGGCCGGGCTGAGCATGGCCCAGCTGGCCGGTTCGGACCTGACGCGCCAGGCCATCTTCCTGATCGAGGCGGGTAAGACTCGCCCGTCCATGCGAACACTCGAATTGATCGCGAGCCGCACCGGCAAGCCGGTGCAGTCTTTTCTCAGGGCGCCCCGCGGCAGCGAGCCGTCGAGCGGTCCGGTTGTGGCTGATTCCAGAATCGAAGAGCTCCAGGCTCTCTGCCTGCAGCAGCAATTCAACGAGGCGACCAAGCTGGGCCTTTCGATGCTGGAGCAACCGATGGTCCCGACGGTCGAGGCGTACGTCAGGCATTATGTTGGCCAGGCTCTGGTGCGCTCAGGCCACCCCGACGAGGGTCTGGAGCACCTGCGGCGGGCTCAGCGGCTTCAGGAGCAGTCCCCAGACCCATGGCTGGCGGCCGAGTGCGCCGACTGGGAGGCCTGCGCCCTCTATCTGAAGGAAGACAGCCGGGCTCTAGCCGTGGCCGAGGGCGCCCTCAAATTGTGTCGCGCCACCAAGCCTCGGCTCCCAGGAACCGAAGCGCGGATCCTCGAGCACATCGCCACCATCCACGTCAAGAACCACAATTTCGATCGCGCCATCTCGGTCTATGAAGAGGCCCTTCAGGCCGCAGGCGCCGTGCGCGACCTGCCCCGACTCGGAAGGACATATCACGGCCTGAGCATTGCGTACCAGGAGCGCGGCGAGCTCGGCAGAGCAATCGAATACACACACAAGGCGCTGGCCCTGTACGCCCTCGAACACGACACCGCCCTGTTGGCTCGGGGCGAGAATGAGCTCGGTCTGCTGCTCATGCGGCAAGGCCAGATGGCGCGAGCCGAGGACGCCTTTCGCACAGCCCTGACGCATTTCGAGGAGGCCGGCACGGAAAGGGCCAAGAGCCACGTCTTGCTGAGCCTGGGCGAGCTCCAGCTCAGGACCGGACGTCATGACGACGGCATTCAGACGGTGAAGGGAGCCATCGACCTGGCGAAGCGACTCGATGAACGCTTGGCTCAAGCCAGCGGATACCAATTACTGGCCCAGCTGGAGGAGCGCGCCGGCCGGAAGGGATTGGCCGACAAGCAGATGGGCCACGCGCTGCGACTCCTCCGCACAGCTGGTCCGGGAGATCGACTCGCGGAAGCTCACGCCGCTTATGCCGAGATGCTGGAGACGCGCGGTGACAGCCAGGGCGCCAGCCGGCACTGGAAACAAGCAGCCAAGCTGTCCTTGGGCAGGCAGACCATCTCCTCTATGCCCGCCCGAGCCGTCTAGGCACCAAACGAGAGGCCCCTCATCGCTTTCTCGTTGAAGGGGATTGCTTGCGATAAGGGCTGGTTAGCGAGAGCAGGGGCCCAGCCTCTCGATTTGGCCGTCAATTACTGATGGACGCGTCCGGCGCGGCCGCAGGAGTGACTCGAGCCACACCAGTTTGCGATGCCTGAAGTCGCCATGGGCGCGAATCCGGAGATCCGGGCTCCGAGAACAAAGCCAACGGAATGACAACTCAGGCACGCCGAACTTTGCCGGCCGCGTGAATATCAGGACAGCATGTCTGGGCAGACATAACAATTTACTTGACAATCACTTAGCGCGGGTTTTACATGCACCCAACGGCATTCCGCTGTGGGTATCGGCCTTTGTCGGGGGCATTGCAAATGCATTCACGCGAATTGAGGCCGTCCAAGATCGGTCGGCGATCCTGGACATCGTGCTTCGTCATCTCCACAATGGTGGCCTCGATCTGCGCGTCCGCGATCGGTGGGGTGGTGTCGCACATAACTCCCGTATACGCGTCCCAATACAGCACGGCGGTTTTGGCGGACTCCCCCTCGGACTACTGGCCGGCTGATGATGGATCTGGGACGGTAGTCGCTGAATCCGGATCGGTGGGTTCGCGAAACCTGACTTTTAACAACGCGCTTACTTGGTTCGGCAGCGGGCTGGTAAGCGGCTCGAACTCCGCCATCCAGGGCGCATGCAACACATGCCAGCCTGCCTGGTTGTCAGGCGTTCCGGCTGTGCTGCCATCCACTCGCTCAGAAGAGATCTGGTTCTTGTCGCCGACAGGAGTCGCACCCAATCCCCAAGGCCTTATCTCAGTGCGTCAGCCCGACAGCGGTGCAGGAGGGTGCTCCGAGGACCACACGGATGTGCTGATGGAACCCAACCCAGCAATCCGCGTGGATTCGCTTGCATGTGGCGTGTCTGAATTCGCGACCGACTGCCACTTCGGGCAGAACGGGATACCTAACTTGCTCGACAAGTCTCCGCACGTGATCGATGTGACCGAGAACAACGGTACGGTGAGCATCTATATCGATGCGCAGTTGTGCGCAACCGGATCCAGCGTTAACGTGGCTATCAGTTCGCCCGACTGCGTTGCCGTCGGCGCGACCGAGTGCACGTCTCAAGCTTTCCCGCTCGAGCAGGATTCTGTCGTCGGTCAAGCTGCGCTCTACACCACAGCTTTAACGCCAACCCAGATCACCAATCATTTTGCGGCAGCAGGCGCTACTACGTTGCCGGCGTCACAGCTCTATGGCAACGGCAGCTCTGCGTCTCCGCAAATACCGTCCTGCAGAGTTGGCGATGCTGTGAACTGTGCAACCGGCAATTTCACCGAGACCTTCGACGAGATGAATATTCCCGGGCGCGGCCTACCCCTCGATCTCCGGTTAACGTACAACGGTCTTGCCGCGTCCCAGTCCTCGCCGGTCGGCTACGGGTGGAGTTTCAGTTATGGCGTACGACTAGTCGTGAATTCGAGCACCAACACGGCAACTGTCGTTCTGGGCGACGGCAATAACGTGCCCTTTTCCCTCTCCAACGGGCAGTATGTCGCGTCAACTTGGGTGATCGCCACCCTGGTCAAAAACGGAGATGGCACGTATACGTACCTCGAGAAGCGCACCCAGCGTCAATACGTCTTCTCCTCCACAGCTCAACTGACCAAGGAGATCGACCGCAACGGTTATACGACCAGTATTAGCTACAACTCGAGCGGTCAGCTCGCCGCCGTCACCGACCCCGCTGGCCGCAGCTTCACGCTGAGCTACGGAAGCAACGGTGATCTGGCGGGCGTAGGCGATCCTTTGAGCAGAACTGTCTATCTCGCTTACGATGGCGCGGGCAATCTTCTCAGCATCACCGATGTCGGAAACGGCGTCACTACCTTTACATACGACGCCGGCCACAATCTGCTCACGATAAAGGATCCTAGAGGTGGGATTCTCACAAACATGTACGACAGCCAAGGCCGGGTGATCTCCCAGGTCGACCCGATGAGCCGCAAGACCACATTCAGCTATGTGGCCGGAACGACGACTATCACTGATCCCAATGGAAACGTTATCCGCGAGAGCTTCAGCAACAACGAAGCTGTGGCGATTACCCGGGGTTATGGATCCGCTCAACAATCGACTTGGAACTATACCTATGACTCAAATGTGCTCGGAATGATCAGCGCGATAGATCCCAACAACCACGTAAGCACATTCTCCCGGGACCCTAATGGCAACCTGCTCAGCCGCACCGATGCACTTAATCGCACAAGTAGCTTTACGTACGACTCACTTAACGATCTGACTTCCTTCACTGACCCTTTGAACATCACCACCAGCCTGACCTACGACTCCCATGGCAACGTGGTGAATGCGTCGAGGCCGCTGACCGGGAGCGGCCAAATCCAGATCGTGAGCTTCACCCGCGGGGACGGGTCGCACCCAGGCGACGTAACCGCCATGACCGATCCGGACGGTCACACCATGTCATTCTCGTACGACGCCAACGGCGATCTGGCTTCGCTTACGGATGGACTGGGCAACAGGACCACCTACGGCTACGACTCCATCGGACGGCAGACTACCATGGTGAGCCCCAACGGTAATGTCAGTGGGGGGAATCCGTCGCAGAACACCACGACCTATGCCTCCGATGCTTTCGGTGGCGTGACTGCGACCACGGATTCAATCGGGCACACGACTGCCGCTACCTACGACGCAGACCGGAACCTTAGCGCCCTCACGGACGCGGATGGCAATAAGACTCAATACAGCTATGACCTTGATAACGAACTCACCACTGTGACGCGGGCGGATGGCACGACTCTCATCAACGGGTACGATGGCGCCGGTAACGAGACCAGTCAGACCGACGGCAACAACAACATCACGCACTACGCCTATGATCCGCTGAATCGACTCGTCTCATTCACTGATCCGCTGAATCGGACCACCGCCTACATTTACGACGGCTCGGGCAATCTGATTAGCCTAACGAACGCTTCGAATCTGATGACGAGCTTTTCTTATGATCAGGCCAATCAGCTCACAAATATCACTTACGCGAGCAGCAATACATCCAATGTCGCCTACACGTATGACGCTGATGGGCGGCGCAGCACGATGACTGATGGTAGCGGCACGACCATCTACAGCTATGACTCGCTCAACCGCCTAGCTTCGGTCACGAACGGTGCTGGCCAAAGTCTCGGTTACTCGTATGACCTCGACGGCAATCTGACCACTATCACCTATCCGAACGGCAAGCAGGTGACGCGCACCTTCAACGCTGCTAATGAGTTGGCGGCAGTCAAGGACTGGCTAAACAATGTCACCAGCTTTGGCTACAACGCCAATGGGGAACTTGTCACTGAGAGTTTCCCCAACACGACTACAGCTTCCTATACATATAACGCCGCCAATGAGCTGACTCAGATTGTGGATAGCAAGTCCGGAACCTCGTTCGCTAGCTTCGCTTATGCGCGCGACAACGCGGGACTGCTGACGTCGACGACCCCGACTGGAGTGAATCAGGTCAACGAGACATATACCTACACCGCAGTTCAGCAGTTGGCCAGCGTGAATGCGGCCTCATACAAGTACGATGCAGGCGGGAACATTACTCAGCTGAATTCCGTTGACAGCCTGATTTACGACGCGGCTGACCAACTCAAGAGCCTGACTCAAAACGGTTCGACTACCAATTACACCTTCGACGCACAAGGCAATCGGATCTCGGTCGCCCCGCCGTCGGGCGCGACCACCACCTTCACCTACGATCAAGCCAACCGCCTCCTTCAGGCCACAGTTCCAGCGCAGCCGGCGGCAGTAGCGGCGGGTTGGTTCCATAACCTGGCTGTCCGAAGTGATGGCACTGTGTGGGCATGGGGTCGCAATAGCTTTGGCCAGTTGGGCAACGGCACCACCAATCAATCCAATGTCCCAATCCAAGTCAGCAACCTGAGCGGCGCGACCGCAGTCGCCGGTGGCGCATACCACAGTGTGGCCCTAAAGTCGGACGGCACGGTTTGGGATTGGGGTTACAACGGGTCTGGCCAATTGGGCAACGGGACGACCACCAACTCATCGACGCCTGTCCAGGTGAGCACTCTGAGCGGCGTGATCTCGGTCGCAGCCGGCTGTAACTTTAGCCTGGCGCTCAAGTCCGACGGCTCGGTCTGGGCATGGGGCGAAAATACATACGGTCAACTCGGCAACGGGACCACCACCAACTCCTCGACACCTGTAAAGGTCAGCAATCTGGCCGGCATCACCGCGGTCGCGGGTGGCTGTGACCACGGTCTGGCACTCAAGTCCGGCGGCTCGGTCTGGGCTTGGGGCGATAACCACAACGGTCAGTTGGGCAACGGGACGACCACCAACTCCACGACGCCGCTTCAGGTTAGCAACCTGACCAGCGTCGCTGCTATCTCTGGCGGCGAGTCCCACAGCCTGGCTGCCAAGGGGGACGGCACCGCCTGGGCCTGGGGTTATAACCAGAATGGGCAGCTGGGTAATGGCACGACAAAGCAGAGCACCGTGCCGATTCAGGTCAGCAACCTGACCGGTGTCAAGAGCGTGGCTGGTGGCGGCGGCCACAGTCTCGCCTTCACTTCAAGCGGTGTTGTGTGGGCCTGGGGCCTTAACAGCTACGGTCAGCTCGGCAACGGCACGACCACGAACTCTTCGACGCCGGTCCAGGTCAGCAATCTGACTAAGGTTGCCGCTATCAGCGGTGGGGTTGACCACAGCCTCGCCTCAACGACCGCTGGCATTGCCTCGGATTGGGGAAACAATCAATTCGGACAGCTTGGCAACGGGACGACAAGTAATTCTTCGACGCCGGTCCAGGTTAGCAATCTCAGCTCGGTGCGATCTCCTGTCAGCGCCTCATATGGCTACAACGGCGATGGACTGCGGATGAGCAAGACAGTCAACAATACTTCCGAGGCCTTCACATGGGACGTGGCGAGCGGGATACCTCTGCTCATCCAGGATTCCGGTACACAATTCGTCTACGGCCCGAACGGGGTGCCGATCGAGCAGATCTCGTCCGGCACAGTCACCTTCCTACACCAGGATCAGTTGGGCAGCACGCGGCTGCTCACTGATGCCTCTGGGAATGTAGCCGGAACCTATACCTACGGCGCTTATGGATCGGTCACTTCGCACACCGGTGCTGCTAGTAGCGCCCTTGAGTTCGCGGGCCAATATTGGGATTTCGAAACCGGTCTGTACTACCTCCGCGCCAGATACTACGACCCGGCAACGGGACAGTTCGTTTCACGAGATCCCATTGCCGCCATCTCCCGGCAGCCGTACGCCTTTGCGAGCGATACCCCTCTCAATTCGACGGACTTGTCGGGCCTCGACAGCTATCAATTTAGTTTTGGAGTCTATGCGCCCCCGCTCGGGTACGGCACTCCAACACCTACGGCACTCATGTCAGTAATTCAAAACAACCCGAATCAGGCGTTCCCGTTCGGACTGGCAGGGTGCCCCACAGTGACAGCTCAGGATATCGGCGAGCAATGTGACGCTGGTGCAGTCTTTGGCCAACACACTGCACCAGTCCAACTCACTGCGGCGACCCCTACCAGCTTTACCCTTGTAGCGCTCAACGGCCATTGGGAGCATGCGCCCGGAGCCACTATTACCTTCAGTATTTACCAACAAGGACCGAACCTGTTTTTCCAGGTTACGGCAACATATGAGAACAACAACTGGTTTGTTGGTGCAATCAAGAAGAGCTTCTCTTGGAGCGTCTGGGAATTGATGTCCGGCAACGTAAGCGCTATGGCTTACGAGCTCGCAAACGCGTGTGCGCCATCGTGGGGTAATAATCCGGCTCCGCCCAGCTTTGACTAAAGGTCGGCGATCGTTTGTTCGGAGCGCCTTGTTCGGCCTCCTTGCGCTGGGCCTTGCAGCGGCGGCCCTTTTCGCCCAGGGTGATCTAATTTGGGCGCAAGCCTTTTCCGATCGAAGTCTCTGGCGATACCTCTTGGTCGCTCAACCTGTATTTGCAATCGGTGTCACATTGGGCATACTCGGTGCTGAGCTTCGGTATCGAAAAATTGATCCAGCTCTCCGATGGGCAACGCTTGTGATCTGGATATCAAACGCGATAAGTTTTGTTGTGATTGGGTTGCTGACCGTTGTGACCGGAGGAACGTGAAAACTGTACAGGTGGGTCCCCCGCAAGGCGCCAGTTCCTCAGATCGCGTCTCGCCAACGGGATGAGTGAGATAGACGCGGCCAGGCAATTATTTCGGAAGGGCGCTGGCCTCCAGCGATGACGCGCCCAGCAATACTCCGGCAGTTTAGTGCTGTCGGAGGTATGGCATGTGCCGCCCGCAGGAGCATTAGCTGCCGCTAGGCAAGGTTGGAGGCCCCAATATGGATAATTTGAGGGCCACAGATATTGGGAGCCAGCTTGTGCATTCCAAACGCGGCAGTCAAGGGGGTGCGATCGGCGCGTTGTGCCTGTTCGATTTGAGTGTGTAACGAGGCTTGCGATGCCACCCGCCGCGGCGTTCGATCTATCACTCTCGGTGGCAGCCCACCTTGGCTCGATGGCCCGTTCGGGCGAGCGGGCCATCGGTCGCCGGGCGTCCGATATCCTGGGCCCGGGCGACGAGATCACCTGGCGTGGGTGGCATTTCGGAGTACCGTGGCGCCTTACGAGTCGGATAACCGCATTCGACCGACCCCACCGGTTCATAGACGAGCAGGTCAGAGGGCCCTTCCACCGATTCCACCACGAGCATCTATTCGAACCGTGTGACGGCGGAAGCCAGATGGCAGACGTCGTGGAGTTCGAAGCGCCGGCGTGGTGTCTTGGCCGTTTGGCGGAACGATGGGTCCTTACTTCTTACCTGCGCACCCTCATCGAGGAGCGAAACCGATATCTCGCGGCCCACCCCGCTAAGAACTCTCGACAGTAGGACAATCGTCACGGCTTCAATCTGGGCGGAACGCGAAGAGCCATTGACTTGTGCCCAACGCTTCAGGATGCAGTTCGGGAAAGCACTTCTTCGAAGCGCTGTTTGCCATGAGCCAGCGCCGAATTCCTTTATGGAGCTGTTTACGTGGCGTGGCAAGAGAAATCGCAACGCCCTAGTTGAGAATAAGGAGATGTACTACCTCCGGCGAAGGCGATGGAAAGGATCCTCGGTGGCACGCTTGGAAGTAGGCAGCCCACAGGATCACGCGAGTCTCCTGAAAGGGTTACTCGGTCTCGAGCCAGCTGAGGAGGCCTAACGAGAATTCCGAGGGGAATAGTGCGCGGCTGGTGCAGAGGACGACTGGAAGCGAACTCCAAGGTCAGTCGTTCAGGTTGCCCTTAGGCAACCGGTTGGAGTTGCGGTCCCCCGTAGACGACCGCTGCCCTGGGACACGTTTAGCGCAGTTCAAATGGGCCTTACGCGGCTGATTCGTACAGCAACGCCGGTGGCAAACGGCGACACGTGGCGGCACTCAGCGACACTCGGCGAATTTGAGCCACCATTTCTGAACGGGGTGCAGCGATCTGTTAACCGCAAGGTTCGGGGTTCGAATCCCCGCTCCGGAGCCAGCTGACGTGTGCAAGTTCGGCTGCTAGGCGACAAACGCCTTCGGCTGCTGTGCTATATACCTTCGGCTGATTCGCTACAGCTACTTCGGTTGATGCGTGACACTCCCGCGCATGAGGGAGATGAGCGTGGCTGAGGACGTTTGGAGGTCATCGTGCCCGCCGGGAGAGGACCACCACTACCGAAAAGGCTGTGAGACCTGATCTAGCCGCTGCACTGTCGCCTCGGAGAGAGTCAGCCCAACCGCCTTCGCAGTCTCCACCAACTGCTCGGGCCTGGAGGCGCCGATGATGGGTGCAGTCACGTCCGGCTGCGCCAGCAGCCAGGCCACCGCAAGCTGAGCGGGCGTGCAGCCGTTCTCGCGAGCGAGCTCCACCACCGTGTCTGCGACGTCGAACATGCGGTCACTCCAATAGCGGCCCTGGTACATCCTGCCGTAGTCGCCTTGGGCGAAGCGGGACTCGGCGGGCGGGTCGTCGCCGCGCCTGTACTTGCCGGTCAGTACTCCTGCACCGAGCGGGTTGTAGGGCACCACGCCCATGCCCGAAGCCCGCGCAAGCGGCAGCAGATCGCGCTCGTAGGGTCGGTTGAGTAGGTTGTAGCGAGGCTGCAGAACGGTGATGCGTGCCAGCTTGGACTCCGCGATCGCCTCCATCGCCATCGCCACCTGCCAGGCCTCGAAGTTCGAGACGCCGACGTAAAGGACCTTGCCGTCCTGCACCAGGCGGTCGAGGGCCTCGAGGGTCTCCTCCATGGGCGCATCGAGGTCGGAGTGATGTAGGTAATAGACGTCCACACGGTCGGTCTTGAGACGTCGCAGGCTGGCCTCGCAAGCGTCGATCACATGCTTGCGGCTACCCCCGGAGTCGTTGCGGCCGGGGCCGACGCGGTTGGCGCACTTAGTCGCAAGCACGAAGCGCTCGCGTTTGCCCTGGAGCCAGGCGCCCACGATCTCCTCCGTGCGGCCCCAGGTCTCTGACGAGGGCGGGACCGGGTAGACATCGGCGACGTCGAGGAAGTCGATCCCCAACTCCGCGGCCATGTTCATGATCGCGAACGCATCGGACTGGTCGCGCTGGCTGCCGAAGATCATCGTGCCCAGGCAGAGCCTGCTCACCCGCAGCCCGCTACGACCGACGCGGACGCTCTCCATTGGCGCTGTTCAGAGTAACGCCGCGAGTGCCCCTAACAGGGTGAAGCTTCGGCTAGCTGAGATTCCTCCGCTGATCTGAGACGGTCAGGCTGCAGCCATAGTCACCGCAAGCCAGTTCTGAAGATTTGCCAAAGAGGGGATGTTCTCGAACCCGCGGTCGGTGAAGGGCGTTCCGTCGTAGCGCTCGGTGGGAGTCAGCCAGCCCAGGGTGCCGCTGAGCCGGTGATAGTTGTAGTACTCGGCAAAACGAGCGAGAGCTGTCTCCGCATCGAGGAGGCTGCCAAAGCGCTCTCGGTCCAAGACCTCGCGCTGGAGAACCGCCCAGAACGCCTCGATCTTGCCATTGATCCAGGGTGTACTGATTTGAGTTCGAAGGTGCCGGATTCGCCGTTCAGCAAACCGGTGGCCGAAGCCAGTGGGTAGTAGCCCAGGTAGGAAGCGAACGAAGGGGCTGCCGTTGTCGCTCATCAACTCGATTGGCTGGCCCCAGATCTCAAAGCAATCGTCCAACCACTGGAGAAGAGGTGCGAGCTTGGCGTCGGTATGAATCCCCAGACCGAGGACGAAACGAGAGTGGTCATCGACCAGGCCCACAATCCATGTCTTGAGGTAGCCGGCGCCTTCAACATTGATGAAGATCGGTCCTTTGATGTCGATGTGCCAAAGCTCATTTGGAAGTGAGCGTTCATAGCGTGGCCCGGGCTGGGGAGACACGCTGCCGCGCCTGCAGCCCAACTGGTGGAAGAGCCGGTCGATGTGCTTGGCGCTTACTCGGTAGATCTGGCGTCTGTCCATCTCGGCGGCTATTCGCTTGGAGTTCCAGTAGGTGTGAAGCCGGATGGCGATGATCACGGTGTCGACCCCGTTCGGCACTGTCGTCCGAAGGTGCAGCGGGCGACGTGACTCCTCGACTAAAGCTGCGATCCCGCCGCTCTCAAAAGCCTGCATCCAACGGTAGATCGAGGCTCGAGAGCAACCGGTCGTCCGGACTGCCTCGGCAACGCCGGAGTCCACCGCCAGCCTGACCGCTCTCATTCGCAGCCGAACGCCGTCCAGCACGCTTCGGCTCGGACGTTTTTCGGGCGGACGTCCGTTCTGGGTGGCTAAGAAAGGAAGCCAGGGCCTTCCTGGTAGCGATTCCGGCGAAGCCAGCGGTGAGGGTCCGAAGGGCTGGTGATGTGACTCGCAGGCATGCCGGCACGCTAACCGCGGTTATCTCATATGTATGGAGGAATCTCAGCTAGCCGAAGAGCCGGTCTTGCTCCTCTCGGAGCTCATACAGGAACCCCAACCGCTCGGTCTCGACGTCGTCCCAGCTGAGCGCCTGGTCCCTCGCCACGGCTCGCTTCAGCCGCCCGCGGTAGGCAAATCCGAGCGGCAGCAGGCGCTGGTCCCTCGCCACCTGGTGTCGCTCGGACAGCCCATATACCGTATAGCCGCCTGCGCCGTCCAGTTCGTCGCCCGGCTTCAGGTCCCGCTTGGCGACCGCGATCAGCTCGGCAACCATCCCGCCGCATAGATCCCCGGTCGGCCGGCCATCTACGACCGCACGTGCGACCGACATCGGCACCTCCACGCATGCCAGGTGATAGGGGCGGAAGAGGCCCCAGTTGGGACCCCATTGCTGGGCGGTGCCGCCGAACCCGGGCTCGAACATCGAACCCATCGACGAGCGGACCCCGGCGTGGTCGGAGGTGACAACGACGAAGATGCCCGGAAAGACCTTGTCCTCGTGCACGTAGCGGCCCTCGGGGTCGACGGCGTTGGCCATGTCGACCACACCCTCCGAGTGCAGGATGCCGCCGTCTTTCTCCAGGCTGAAGACACGGCCGAGGTCCTGCCAGCGGCAGTAAGGCTCGTGCATGCCGCGGACCTCGGGTGGCATTCGTAAGACGTTGGACACCGCCGCCATCTCGGTCTGCGACTTGGTGCCGTCGCGGAAAGAGCAATACATCTTGGGGTTGTTCTGGTTGCGTTCAGCCTGCTCCCGGTAGGTATCCGGGGTCGCGTGATGGTCGTCCGTGAAGAGTACTGTCCCGCGGCCGCCGCAAACAACCCTGAGGCCAAGCGTTTGTGCCCACTCCGCGAGCTCGAAGATGGCCCCTGGCTGATCCCCCGCAGCCAGCGTGTAGACGACGCCGGCGCGCCGCGCTCGCTCGGCAAGGATGGGCCCCACGACCACGTCCGCCTCCACGTTGAGCATCACTACGTGCCGGCGGTTCTCGATGGCCTCCGCCGCCACCCGCGCCCCCACGTCGGGCAGCCCGGTCGCCTCCACCAGCGCATCCAATTCAAGTTGCGGCATCAGGCCGGCGTCGGCTGTGGCCACCGGCCGCCCCCGGCGCAGAGCGTCCTGGGCCGCGCCCAGCCGGTCAGTCACCATCGGGTCGGCGCCGTTCTCGCGCAGGCAGGCCTGGGCGCGCCCCAGGTCCACGTCGGCTGCCGCCATCAGCCGCATACCCGGCATGGTCGACACCTGATCGACCACACCCCGGCCCATGCGTCCGATCCCGACCACGCCCACACGAATCGGCTCGGTGCGACGGCGCAGCTCCGCCAGGTACATCAGTGGCGCGACCCCCGTGCCAGGTAGAGCCGGCCAGCAAATGAAACCAGGGTTAAGATTGGATTCTCCCGGAGTTCCACAGTGAACAAGTGAGGGGGGTTCCTGCCATGCCGCACGGAAACAAGAGGGCCAAGTCAGGCTGGTCGCGTCGAGACTTCCTGCGAACGTCGGGGGTGGCAGCGGTCGCCCTCGCCTTCCCGGAGATAATCATCGCGTGCGGTTCCCAGTCTAGTGGGGGCCCCACGTCCACCATCCCCAAGCCGCGCAAGGGTGCCTCCATCAGGCTGCTCCAATGGACCAGCTTCGTCAAGCCGGCCGACGCCGAGTTCAAGCGCCAAGCAGCCGAATGGGGTGCCGCCAACGGCGTGACGGTGGCGATCGAGACCGTCACCGGCGACCAGCTGCAGCCCAAGACTGCTGCCGCGGTCGAGGCTAACTCTGGTCCCGACATCATCCAGATGCAATACGGCTGGCCACAGCTCTACACCGATGCGTGCCTGGACGTGAGCAACGAGGTCAACATCCTGATTGGCAAGCTGGGCAAGCCGGATCCAGTCAACGAGGCCTTCTGCAAGGTCAATGGGACGTGGCGGGCGATCCCCTACACAGTCGTGCCCAACGCCTGGACCTACCGCACCGACTACTTTCAGCAGGCGGGCGTGACCACTTTTCCCACGACCTGGGACGAGCTCGCTGCCGCCGCCAGCAAACTGAAGGCGACCGGCAAGCCGATCTCACAGACGGACGGCCATGCCTACGGTGACTCCCTGACCATGTGGAACCCGGTGCTCTGGGGCTTCGGCGGCCAAGAGGTGAACGCCGACGGGAAGACGGTCGCTATCAACTCCAAAGAGACGCGCGACGCCATCAGGTGGGCGCAAGGGGCCGTCAAAGCCGGATTTGTGGTGCACCCCGAGTGGCTCGACCCCGACAACAACCAGGCCTATCACGCGAACCGCATCAGCGGGACGCTGAACGGGGCCAGCATCTACATCCGTGAGAAAATCGAGTTTCATCACTACACGGACGTAACCAACAACGCCCCCATGCCCAGCGGTCCAAAGGGCACCTTCGCCATGAACCTCATCTTCAACCACGCTGTCATGAAGTGGTCGCCGGACGCCGAGACCGCCAAGGCGATGCTTCTCGCCCTAATGGACAAGGACCAATACCAGAAGTGGACGATGATCGCGTCCGGCTACAACGCCGGCCCGTTCGAAGCTTTCCATAACGATCCCGTCTTCCAGAGTGATCCCAAACTGAAGGCCTTTCAGGACGTCGTGGCGCCGGGCAAGTGGCCCGGCTGGCCGGCACTGCCGAGCAAAAAGACGGCGCAGGCGCAGACGCAGTTCATCGTGGCCGACATGTTCGCCAAAGCGCTGGCCAACGGCGGGACGGGTGACATCGAGGCTGCGGTCGCTGCGGCCGAAACTTCGCTGAAGGCGATCTTCGAGAGGCCCTGACGGTAGGTAGTCTGGGCGCATAGGATGGGGACCGCGACCCGGGCGGACGCGGTCCCCATGTGGCACCGGCGGCGCGTCCGGATCTATGACCGCGAGGCGCCGCTGGGGTATCTGCTGCTGATCCCAACCCTTGTCATCCTGGGCATCTTCCTGCTCTATCCCTTCTTGTTTGGGATCTGGCTTTCGATCACGGACTCGGAGCTCGGGAACGTGGGCCGGTTCGTCGGCCTTGGGAACTACAGTTTCGAGTTGCGCAACACCGACGGCGTCTTCTACGGAGCCGTCATCAACACCTTCCTCTATACCGGGATCACGACCATCTTCAAGCTCGGCCTCGGGCTGGTCATGGCGCTCCTGCTGAACCAGGCTTTCCCGTTCCGACGCTTCGTGCGGGCGGCCCTGCTACTGCCCTACATCATCCCGACGGTGCTGAGCTACGAGGCGTGGCGGTGGATGTTCGACCCCACCTTCAGCGTCCTGAACTGGCTCTTGGTGCACATCCACTTGGTGCCCTACCCGGGTCCCAACTGGCTCGGAGTGCCCGCCAACGCGATGGCGGCGCTGATCATCGTCAACATCTGGCGCGGCACGCCCTTTTACGCCATCGCTTTTCTGGCGGGTATGCAGGTCATCCCGGTCGACCTCTACGAGGCGGCGCGGGTGGACGGCGCCAAACGGTGGCAGCAGTTCACCAACATCACGCTGCCCCTGCTGCGGCCGGTGTTGCTGGTCGTCCTGCTTCTCTCCACCATCTTGACCTTTGCCGACTTCCAGGGGCCGTTCGTACTCACCAATGGCGCTCCGTACAACAGCACCCAGCTGCTTTCCATCTGGGCCTACCAATGGGGCATCCCGGGGGGCGCCATCGGCCTCGGAGCCGCCATCTCGCTGGTGCTCTTCCCGCTTCTCACAATCGTGGTCGCTGTCGTCCTGTTCATGCTTCGGAGGCCCGAGTAGATGGCCTCTCTGGCGCGGCTCAAGGTCGGCAGGCCGCGGAGGGGCGGGGTGATCGGCGACAGATTTGTCGGCCGCGCGATCCGCGTCTATCTGCCATTGCTCGCTTTCCTGCTGGTGACGCTGTTCCCGTTCTACTGGATGGCGGTCACGTCGTTCAAGTCGGCCTCCGAGCTATTCGATTTCTCGGTCAGTCCACTCTGGGTCCGGGAGCCCACTCTGGCCTGGTATCAACACCTCTTCACACAGACGAACTTCCCGCACTGGGCGGTCAATACGGCGGTAGTGGCGACCGTCTCCACGCTCATCTCCCTCTTCTGCAGCGTCCTTGCCGGCTACTCGCTGGCGCGGCTGCGGTACCGCGGCGCCGACTCGATCGGTTGGGCAATCTTTGTCACCTATCTGGTGCCGCCGACGCTGCTCTTCCTCCCGCTCACCTTCGTTATCCGAGAGTTGCACCTCTTCAACAACCTGTGGTCGCTGATTCTCACGTATCCAACCTTCCTGATCCCGTTCTGCACATGGATGCTAATGGGCTTTTTCAAGGGCATACCGCGCGAGCTGGAGGAGGCGGCCCTGGTCGATGGCGCCACCCGCATCCAGGCCATGCTTCGGATCGCCATCCCGCTGGCGATCCCTGGCATCCTTGCTGCGGCGCTCTTCGCCTTCACTCTCTCGTGGAATGAGTTCCTCTACTCGCTGATCTTCTTGAACGACAGCCTGGTCAAGACCATCCCGGTCGGTGTGACTCAGGAGCTGATCCACGGTGACGAATTCTTTTGGGGCGAGTTGATGGCCGCGGCGCTGCTGGGGTCCGTCCCGGTCGCCGTGCTCTATTCGTTCTTCGTCGACTACTTCGTCGCGGGCATGACTGCGGGTGCCGTCAAGGGCTAAGCGTCCGCTGCCTACTTGACCACGCCAGAACCCAGCCCCCTTGCATACGTTTCCGCGAAGAAAGCGCAGAGCAAAGCCACGGGAGCAACACCGAGCATGATCTCAGCGAACGTCGGCCCGGGGTCGTCGATGTCGACCAGATTGCTGCCGACATCCGCCATCAGGGTCATGCTGTTGGGATCGGAGACCAGCACGAACGTGTACAGGTCACGCTTTGCAGCCAGGGGCTCCGAAGATGGTGGCGCTCACCTCCCCCCAGAGCGACCCGCAGCCTGGCGGTTGGTCCAGGTCCCCCACCACCACCACCACACGCGGGCCTGGCACGTCGCCCACGTGCCGATAGAGCGCCGTTTGGTCGCCGTGCGCCGGTCGCCCGCACGCGCGGATGGTTGCGGTCGCAGCGTAGCCGACCATCGGCGCGAGCTCTGGGAAAAGGCAGCGGATGTCCATCGACATGTAGCCCTCATCCCGCGGCCGGACCGCAAAGGTCTCGATGGCGTTGCTCAAGGTGGGCGAGTCGAATCGCTTCAGCGCGTCGAGGACTTGGGACCATCGGTTCGTCAGTAGCCAGTTTTGGCTACCTCGGGCTTCACCCCGCGCAGCGCCTCCAACACTCGGGCCGCGCCGGCTCGCAGGAAGATGGAGTCGTTGTCCACGTTCAGCATCCGGAACCCCGCCTCGCGCCAACGCACGGCGGTCTCCGGCCCAGCGCAGTGGATGCCGGCGACCAGGCCACGCCCCACGCACGCTTCCAGGATCGTCTCGATCAAGCGCCGATGCTCGGGTGCGCTCGCGGTTGCGTCGGGCTTCATCCCATGGGTGACGGCCAGGTCGTTGGGGCCGACGTAGACCCCGTCCACGCCTGGCACCGCCAGGATCTCGTCGAGGGCGGCCATCCCTTCGAAAGTCTCGATCATGACCATGCAGACGATCGCGCGGTTGGCGCTCTCGGGCCCGAAGTTGCTCACCTGGAGCGCGGCACGGATCGGGCCCCACGAGCGGTAACCCTGGGGCGGATAGCGGCATGCGCCTGCCGCTCGGCGCGCCTGTTGTTCGGAGTTGACCATCGGCACGATCACGCCCTGGGCGCCGGCATCGAGCGCCTTCATGATGTCGGACGGCTGGTTCCACGGCACCCGCACGAAGGCCGGCGTGCCCGTGGCGGAGAGGGCCTGCAGCATGGGCACCATCTGGTCGTAGCCGATCAGCCCGTGCTGCGTGTCGATGCAGACCCAGTCATAGCCGGCCCGGCCCATCAGCTCGGCCGCAAACGAGCTGGGGATGACGCAAAAGCCGCCGACCGTCGGCTCGCCCCGCTCCCAGAGCTCGCGGAGCGTCACCGTCTCAGACGAGCCCCGAGCCTGACCCCGTTGACGACGTTCAAGGGCTCTTCGCCGTCCAGCACCCGGGTCAGGTTGTCGCGCACCAACTCCAGCACACGAGCCTCGGTCTCCACCGTGAAGCCGCCCACGTGGGGTGAGGAGAAAACGTTCTCCATCCGCCGCAGGGGGTTGTCGACGGGCGTCGGCTCTTGCTCGAAGACGTCCAGCCCGGCGCCGCCCAGTCGCCCTGACTCCAGGGCGGCGACGAGCGCCTTCTCTTCGACCACCGGCCCGCGCGACGCGTTGACCAGCACAGCACCCTTCCGCATGCGCTCGAGCGCCGCCGCGTCGATGAGATGGTGGGTCTCCTGGTCCAGGGGCACGTGCACACAGACCACATCGGCCCGCTCCAACAGGTCTTCGAAGGGCACGCGCTCGACGCCGGCGAAGCTCCTCTCCACAATGTCGGTGTAGAGGACGCGCGAGCCGAAGGCGAGCAGGCGGGCGGCCAACGCCGAGCCCACATTGCCCAGCCCCACGATACCTATCGTGAGCGCGCCCAGCTCGTGACCCATCATCTCGGGCTTGGGCCAGCCGCCGTCTCGCATCCGCCGGTCCCCCCATGAGCCCCGGCGGACCAGGTTCAGGATGGTCATGACCGTCCAATCGGCGACGGCGTCCCGGTTGTAGCCGGCGGCGTTGGCAACTGCAATTTCGAACTCTGCGGCCGCGCCGTGGTCGATGACGTCGTAGCCGACTGCCGGCATCTGGATCAGCAAGCAGCGGCGCATCTGCTTCAAGACCTCGCGGGGCAGGCGGTGTTGGTGCCGCTTGTCTGCGATGACGAGCTCGGCGTGGGAGCATTCTCGGAGCACCGCCTCGGGTGCGGGAGGATCGGGGACGGTCACCACCTCTACCGGCTGACGGCCGGCGAAGAGGCTTTCGATCTGCTTCTTGGAATAGGGGGATAAGCAGACGATGCGGGCGGGCACCGGCGGTCAGGCTATCACCTTGGAGGAGAAGAGCATGGGTTCATTGACGAAGGTTGCCGTCGTCACCGGCGGCGGCACCGGAATTGGGAGGGCTGTTGCCCTTGCTCTGGCAAGGGAGGGGTATTCGGTCGCCGTGGCGGGCCGCCGGAAGGAGCCCTTGGAGGCGACGGCAGCCGAGGGGTCCAAAGTGGGCGCGCGAATGCTCAGCGTTCCGACAAATGTCGTCGATCCACAGTCCGTCAGGGCCCTCTTCGCCCAGACCGTTCAGGCGTTCGGGCGCCTGGATCTCCTTTTCAACAATGCGGGCTCAGGAGCTCCGCCGGTACCGCTTGAAGACGTGACCTTCGAACAGTGGACATCGGTCGTCGATGTCAATCTCACAGGCGCTTTTCTGTGCACGCAAGAGGCGATCAAGGTCATGAAGAGCCAGCAGCCTCGGGGCGGACGGATAGTCAACAATGGCTCGATATCAGCCCATGCGCCGAGGCCGAACTCCGCTCCTTACACGGCGACAAAGCATGCGATCACGGGCTTGACCAAGTCAACCTCCCTGGATTGCCGCAAGTACGACATTGCTTGCGGCCAGATAGACATCGGCAACGCAGCCACCGAAATGACGCAGCGTATGGCCGAAGGCGTCCCGCAAGCGAACGGGGATATCGCGGTCGAGCCGCGAATCGAGCTCGAGCACGTGGCCCGCGCGGTCGTGTACATGGCCGGCCTGCCGCTCGAGGCCAACGTTCAGTTCATGACTGTGATGGCGACAAAGATGCCGTTCATTGGTCGGGGATGACTGCGACCAAAGAGACTCCAAACCATCCACTGACCGGGATCCGCGTCGTGGAGGTCGGCATCTACATGGCCGGGCCTTTCTGCGCGATGCAGCTGGCCGACCTGGGCGCCGACGTGATCAAGGTCGAGAATCCCGACGGCGGCGACATCGCGCGCGACTCGGCGCCTTTCCTGGACGGTGAGTCATCGTCTTTCATCAGGCTCAATCGGAACAAGCGCTCGCTCGCGCTGAACCTCAAGGCGCCCGAAGGCAAGGAGCTGTTCCGTAAACTCGCCCGGGGCGCGGACGTCGTGGTCGAGAACCTGCGACCCGGGACAATGGCAGACCTCGAACTCGACTACCGGCTGCTCTCGGCGCTCAATCCAGGTCTGGTCTATATTGCCGCCTCGGGCTGGGGGCAGACCGGTCCTTATTCTCGGCTGGCGGGGTTGGACATCATGGCCCAGGCGATGAGCGGGCTGATGTCGATCACCGGCGAGCCAAACGGCAACCCAGTCAAGGTCGGCGTTCCGATCTGCGACCTCGTCTGCGCGCTTTACGGCACGATAGGCGCCCTCGCCGCACTGCGTGTACGCCAGCAGACCGGTCGCGGGCAGTTCATCGATGTGTCGCTTTTCGAGGCTGGCGTATCACTGGAGGTGTGGGAGGCGGGGCGCTTCTTCGCGACCGGGGAGATTCCGGGGCCGCTGGGTTCCGCTCACCAGACCTCGGCGCCCTACCAGGCGATCCGCGCCGCCGACGGCTACTTCACTGTCGGCGCTACTACTCCCCGCAACTGGCGGTCGTTCTGTGACGTGCTCGACCACCCGGAGTGGGCGAGCGAGGAGCGTTTCAAGGACAACCCTTCGCGGCACGCGCGCCGGGACATCCTGATCCCGATGATCGAACAGGTCACGTCGCTCAAGCCGCGGGCGTACTGGGTATCGCTGCTGCAGGCGGGGGGCGTGCCCTGCGCCGAGATCCAGACCTACGATCAAGTCTCCAACGACCCGCAGCTCCAGGCGCGCGACTTCTTCTGGAAAGGCCGGCACTCGAAGCTGGGCGACGTCGAGCAGATCGGTTCCCCGATCCATTTCTCGGAGACGCCGGTGCGGCAGGGATGGGCGGGCCCAGGGCTGGGGGAACACACTTCGGAGGTGGTGCGGGCGCTCGGACGGACTGATGCGGAGATATCGGAACTCAAGGCAAAGGGGGTGCTGGGCGGGACATGAGCGAGGACGCGGCGCAGCGGGCTGAGGCGGAGCTGCTCGAGGACCGCCGCGGGGACTCGGGCGAGATTGTCTGGCTGACGCTCAACCGCCCGCGGGCGCGCAACGCGCTCACGTTTCCCATGTACGAGCGGATCGGCGAGGTTTGCCTCGAGGTCAACGCCGACCCATCGGTGCGGACTGTTGTGTTCACCGGCGCAGGCGGGCGCGCGTTTGCCGCCGGCACCGACATCTCGCAGTTCCGCGCCTTCGATAAGGAGGAAGACGCGCTCGCTTACGAGGAGCGGATGGACCGTGTGCTGGGTGCGCTGGAAAGCGTGCGGGTGCCGACGATCGCAGCCATCGCCGGGGCCTGCACCGGCGGCGGCGCCGGCATCGCGACCGCCTGCGACCTGCGCATTTGCACGCCTTCGCTCAAATTCGGTTTCCCGATCGCGCGGACGCTCGGGAACACGCTCTCGATGGCCAACTTCGCGCGTCTGACTATGCTGATCGGCGCCGCCCGCGTAAAGGAGTTGATCTTCATGGCTCGGCTGGTGGGGGCTGAAGAAGCGGCAGCGATCGGGCTGGTGAACGAGGTGGTCCCATCCGAAGAGGCGCTGGAGTCGCGGGTCATGGAGATCTGCTCCACGGTCTCCACAAATGCCCCGCTCACGCTCGAGACGACTAAGGAAGCGCTCCGCCGTATTCGCGTGCAGATGACGCCGCCCGACGGGGGTTCGGACTTGCTGATAAAGGCCTATATGAGCGAAGACTTCCGGGAGGGGATCGAAGCGTTCTTCGCCAAGCGCCCGGCACGGTGGAAGGGTCGCTGAGGCCGTTCGTACAGCAACGCCGGTGGCAAACGGTGTCATTTGGCGACACGCAGCGGCATTCTGTGTCTTCGGACCGCCAAATTTGAACGGGCTTCATCGATCTGTTAACCGCAAGGTTCGGGGTTCGAATCCCCGCTCCGGAGCCAAGTTTGATGTGCAAGTTCGGCTGCTAAGCGACAAACGCCTTCGGCTGCTGTGCTACACAACTTCGGCTGATTCGCTACAGCTACTTCGGTACCTACGCGACACTCCCCGGCCATGAGGGAGATGAGCGTGACTGAGCAGAGGTACAAGGCAGTTCTGGCGGTCATCGCCAACGGTCGGACGGTGGGTGAGGTGGCAAGTGAGTGGGGCGTGTGCCGGCAGACGATGCACCGCTGGCTGGCGCGCTACGAGAGCGATGGCCTGGAGGGCCTCGGGAATCGGTCGTGTCGGCCGGTGCACTGCCCGCATCAAACGCCGCCCGAAGTGGAAGCCGTGCTGCTCGAAATGCGTCGAGCCCATGCTTACTGGGGAGCGCGTCGAATCGCCTTCGAGCTGGCCCGCAAGGGTTTTGGCCGGTAGATAGACGCAGTGCTCAGGACCTACAACAAACGTCTGACGGGTGTTCTCTAGAGATGCACCAGTCAAGTTAGATGCTGCCGGCCGGCGCTGCTTATCCCCGGCCCAAGTCTGTCAAGTGCGAGTAAACACTTCCGTCGTACCCGACATATATTTGATGCGATCCCACCGTCACCATATAGAAAGGGTAGTAGGGCGAGCGCGACTCACGGCAAGGTCGCCACACCAAGGTGGGATAAACGCAAAGAGCCTCAGGCCTCACTCTCAGTCGGCCGAGCTCACCATCCAACGGGATAGGCTCGGCCAAGAGGCGCGCCTCAACTTGTTTCCTCGTCGGGAGCGCCCAAGTGTTTCGCCCCTCTAGGACCTGGCCGCCACGGAAGTCGCCCTCTACGGCATCAATCGAGAGAAGCGCCGAGATTCGGGACCGAGAGGCGACAGGCACCAGGTAGTAGAAACTGTCCTCCAGGTCGAGCCGTTGTACAAGGATGGGCGGCCTGGCGCGAGCGCGGTTCAAAGCCGCCGCGAAGCGCTTGTCTTCCGCGAGGCCGTGGGCGCGGGCGCCAGTAAGCGCTCGTCTGGACGCCTCTTGTGGCGCGATGATCGGCTCTCCCATACGTGGCTGCTTGCGCCGTACCTCCAAAGTCCCAAGCTGCGGCGGCGAAGGATCGCAAACGCTCACAAACTGCGGATGACCGACGCCCCAGACGTCGCAGCCGGTGAAGTAGGTGTCCTTCCAAGCCGGATCATAAACGACGTATTCGTTAGCCACCCCACGCACTCCACCGCCGCCGCATGCGTCGCCATCCTTGTGAGGCGGGGGCGGACCCGGCATCGGCGTCGGCGGCCAGGGATTGTTGATCCAGAAGCCGTTGATGGAATAGGGCGAACCGACTGCCGGAGGTACGTCGGTCGAAACGCCGACCATGCATACCCAGTGGCCGCAACCGTAGACTAGGGTGCCGGTCGGCACCTGGTAGTGCCACAAGGTGTACACGATCTTCTCCGAGCCTTCGAGTTCCGTGTCCTTCGTGAAGACGACGAAAAAGTTCGTGAATGTCGGCGGGCCGGGCTTGAGTGCGTTGAGTGTGTAGTTCAGGCCGTTCGGATCTGTGTACCAGCCCGCCTGGGTGTTGTGGTTGTGGTTCGACGTGTAGAGCGCGTCCTGGTCGTAGAAAGGACCCCCGATCCCATGGAGGATCATTTGAGCGACCGCAGCGCCGCAGTAATAGCTGGTGTCTTGCTGGTGATAACCGGTTCCAAGATTGACCGTGAACATCGTTATCGCGAGATGGTCATCGCGTACATGCGTCTGGCTGCAGGTTGGCGTCGGGGTCCGTATAGCTGAACGGCGCGGACATCGTCGAGTGACCGTGAAGCGTCGTGTTCTCGACGAACCAGTAGACGACCGCGCCATCGAAATCGCCCGAAATGATCAGATTGCCCTTGGTCGTGACGTAGTCGCCAACCGTCAGGGTCGTGCCGGGCGCATCCTCGCTCCCTGAGGTGGGTCCTGGAGCCGAACTGGCAGCTCGACCGATGTCGCCTCCAATGATCGCACCGATGATCACAGCGGCGGCCGCGATCAGGACGGCCACGATGAGAGCGAAGATGCAGAGGATGATGGTCGCGCAGCCAATCGCCGCGGCGGCGATCGCGGCCACGATAACACCAGCCACTGCTCCTGCCACGCCACCAATTGCGGCACCCGCACCCGCTGCGCAAACCTGATTGTTGTGATAGAAGCACTGGATGATCGGTGAGTTGTTGGGATCATCTGCACATTTGACAAAGGAGGGCCCGCCCATGGTCACCAGTGGCCAGTACGCGGACTTAATGACGACATCGACGCGATCATGCTCAGCTGAGAACGGAAAAATGTCGTCCGAGGTCGAGTTGAAGGCAGGGACGATTTCGTTGATGACTCCCGCCGAACATTCGGTTGCGCCATCGGGATTCTCTAGGCAGCGCTTGTAGTAGATGATGAAGATTGCGGTCCACGTGACAACGGCGGCGAGAATTGCCGCCCCGACAAAGAGCGCGGTCGCGCCGGCGCCGCCAGCCGCAACGATTCCTGCGATCTTGCCGTATATCGTGTAGGCGGTCCCAGCCGCTGACGCGATACCGCCGGTTACGCCAATTACCGTCGTGGCTGTGCTGTCGTTTCGAATGTCCTGATGGCCGCATGTTGGCTTTGGCATCAGCGCGCGACGCTCCAGGCTTCGCACAGCCGGCACAAGATGGCGCCCACGAGCAAACCAACAAAGAGGCCGACCCAACCTGCGAGCTCGGGCACCTGCAATACGTAGTCGACAAGTACGGTGATGACCGCGGTGATCAGGGCATTCACAAGGCCTGGAAGGAAGATCTGTCCGATTCCATAGCGGAGCAGAACTCCAATGAAGAAGAGGACGAACAGAAAGCCAAGCAGCCCAAGCAGCAGTCCGATGCCGAGAAGAGTTTTCAAGTCCAAACTGGCGCCCGGGTGCGCGAAAAGAGTCAATCCAAAGAGCGTTCCCGTAATCGATCCCACCAGCATTCCCGCCAGCGAACAGAAGGGCACGCGGCTCAGAAGAGCGTGTGCGATCACGACCAGAATCTTCATCAGTCGTCGATCCAGATCACGTAAGTGAGTCCGTTGATCAGGGAGCCGTCGCCACGCCTCCCCACAACCGTCACGTCTTTCCGAAGAGGGCTGGCTCCCGTGCCGTGCAGCGTGGCCGGTAGCGCGATTGTCAACGTGGCCGTGAACTGTTCCAGCGCCGCGAAAGTCCGGCTCACGGGGGAAACCGAAGCCCCGAGATCGTTGGGCAAGACCGTGAGAGCGATCGTCTCCGGACCAGCCAGCTGATTGACCACCGGGAACGTGACTGAGAAACCGCGCCCTTCAGCACTCGTATAGGCGTCGGCGAGTAGTTGCTCGCCTTTGTTATTGATCAGCTTCGAGTCATACGGATGGTCGATCCGGACGAACGTGGCGATCCGTTGATCCGGTGCATTCAGCATCGCTTGCGTCAAGGGAAAGAGCAGAGTCGCTTCTTGCAGCGGTGCCAGGGTCACCACGCGGCTTGTGAATGGCGAGCGGGCGAGCCCGATTCCGAACCCCGCAAACGAGAGTGTCACAAGTGCATTGACAGCAGTGGCCTTCGGAGAAAGATTGCGCACAACGACCTGGGTGTCCGGCTCGAGTCGGAACGGGTTCCAGTAGTTAGTGACGATGTCCGGGCTGTCCCAACTCGGCGCAACGCCCATCTGCAACTGCTCTTCCTGGCTGTAGGTAGCTAAGTCCGGCCGATCGGGCGGGTCCTTGGGGGTGAAGCAGCAACAACCGCGGGCGCGTTGCCGTTGCGGGCGGCACCAACGCACTGTGTTGGCAAGCGTTCGGAGCGGAGCGACTGTCGCTACCGCGGCGGCATCACGGGCAGGTTGCGGCTCAGCCAGCGCTGTCGGCGGCGCGGCGTCGCCGGATTGCGCCTGGCCGCGCCGACGCCGTGGGCCGCTGGGCTGATTCGTAGGTTGATCGCCCGTCAATGCATTCATGCGACTTCCGGCCGCTTCGTCTCTTGCCACCGGGCAGGTTCGGTGTCGGTCCGGGGACACCGAAATCGATCGGCGATGGCGAAGAGTTCGTCCACCGAGACGTTGATCACCCGCGCCGCGGCCAGAATGGCAACAGCCGGCACCCGCGTCCGGCCGGCCTCCCAGTCATAGATGGCCTGTCTTGACAACGATACCCAGCCAAGCTCCTGTCGCAGCTGAGCAGCGAAAACAGCCGCCGACCGTGCTCGAAACCGTGAGACTCGAATCATTGCCGCGGCTTGCTCTGCGTAAATGCTTTTAGCCGTCCCGATACCGCCGGCCACTGGCGCCCTCCTGCCTAATCGGCGTTGACCCCCTACGGTGTGTCGATTCTGCGCGCGTCAGGATCGGCGTCAAGTACTTGGTTTTACTGCTGGTTCAGGAGCATCGGCCGGCGATTTGAACGTAAACCGGTTCGAATTTCACGAACACGATGCGCCCGGAATTGCCCGATAACACTGAGCCTCAATTGGCTCTTGAACGATGACTTGACAAGCTGGACTTGACAACATCGCGCCCGCGCGCGCGGTTGGGGACGAAGCGTCTGATAATCCTCGCCACCTAGAGGCTCACTTGACTTAGGGGCGCGAAATGCCAGGACCCTACATCCACATGAGCAGCGCCAAGCATGCCGCTGCACTGCTTGCGCGAGGTGGCTACAAGCCGCCTGCCAGCGACCGGATCGATCCCTCGTGGGCAGGCAAGGACCTGCAACAGCTGGCCGCCATCATGCAGGGCAAGCCCAACTTCACGGCGATCGGTGCCATCGGTCCTGACCTTTTCTTCTTCCTGCCGGACTTCCGGGATGAAGGTGGCATCGTTATATCCAGCGTCCTCGTAAGAATTCTGGAATTTCTCGACGACCTCTACTCGAAGCTCGATCCCTACATCTCAAAGTACGAGCACTACTTGGGGCCTATCTCGGAAGACACGGCAGAAGAGATGAGCCGCTTGACGGGCGGCCTGTCGGAGATCGTCGGAGATATCAGTGGGGAATTGAGCGCCATCCTGATCACAGCGCTGGAAAACTTCGTCACCCAGCAGCGCGACTGGTGGTCGTTCTTCTCCTTGGGCCTCAACAAGGGTTACGACGACCAGGCCTACTTCTGGTCGGACATGCTCCACTATCGCGACACAGGCATCTTCGGTCGGGCGCTCTGGCAAGCCGCGGACGCCATGCAGGATGACGGAGCTCGCGCCTATGCACTGGGCTACCTGACCCATATTGCGACCGACGTCACCGGCCATGCATTCGTCAATTCGATCTCGGGCGGTCCCTTCCGGCAGCATTGGCAACGGCATCACCTGGTTGAGAACCACATGGACGCCTACTGGTATTTGCGCGACTCATTGCGCCCGGGGTTCAACGGCCAGTACCCACAATGGACCGAGTCCGCGCTCTACTTCGACATTGCCTTCAACACCGACGGGGGGACCGTGGCGCGGCCGCCTTACCCAACCGGTGAGACACTCCGCGAGAAATGGACCCGGCGTCGTGTCCTTGACATCGATTCAGATCTTCCTGACAGCGTTGCCACAGCATTGCTGGACGCGATGGTCCAGACCTTCTACAAGGGCCGTCCTCACCCGAAAATCTTGCGCGACAACGACGGTCGTCCGTCGCCGGCGATGATCAAAGAGGCTTACAAGCTCTTTTTCAGATATCTCAAGCTCACTTCGGTTGACGGGTTCGGTCATGAACTCCCGCCGCCACCTGACGTGTTCCCGAACCTCGATTTCCCCACCTTGAGCGATCCGAGCTCCAGCCCGCCGGGAAGCGGTGATGGTGGCAGCTTCTGGGACGACCTGCTCGATTTCATCCTGGCCGTTATCGCGGTGATCCTCTACATCGTCGAGGTGGCGGCCTATCTGGCCACGCTGCCGTGGGCGATTCTGGCGGACATCGTGACTTACCCACTCCGGTTAGGTCTGTACTACGCGCTTGAGCTGCCGCTCTACCACCTTCTCAAGACGTTCCGCGCCGTGCTCGTGATGACGGGCTACATGGCTCCAATGGCAGACGAGATCGCGAGCGGTCTGGTTCATGTCGGAATGCCCGACGTGACAACTTTCAAGTCGGTATTAGACGGCATGGCCGACGAGTTCGGCGGCCTTGACGCACCGCCGCCTCGGCTGGGCGAATCGCCTTACCGGGACCCCAACTATCCTCACTACCACCCGCAAGACGAGTTTCGACACCCGTGGCAGTATCCCGACACTCACACCGAGTGGATGTACCCAGGACCGGATGAACACGCTACTGCCGGGCCCCATCCGGCCGGCGCCGGCGTGGAGACACTTTTTGGAGGCGTTGGCGGAGATGCCACCATCCGCGACGCGCTCGAGGCAGCTGAGACATCTCAAGCCGCGGACGCGATCGGCCAGCAGGTCATGCCCGCTCGCCATCTTGGAGATGTTGTTGGCTTCTCCGAGTACCTCATATGGCTCGAGTCACGCGATGCGGCGCAGAAGGACGGCACCCAGGTTCCGCTTGTGGAGTGGAACCTCGACTCGGATCGCGGATATGGATATCACTGCTGGGACTGGAACCGCGACGGGTCACAGGCATCAGTGAATGATCCGGAAGGCAACCCGTTCCAGCCTCCGTGCACCTGGCCTTCTCAAGCCGACAGCGGATGGAACGAAGGTACCCCCCTTCAATTGCATTGGTTCGGAGCTGGACTGGAAGACCCTGGGTGTCTGGGTGCGACAAATATCGGATTGACTGCAGCCCGCGTCCAGCAGCGGCCGAGGTCGGGTCGGCCACGGATTCGACGAAGATGAAGGGCAGACGGCATTCCCCGCGACATCCCGCGCGGACCTGCGTGTGCGAGTGCCACGAGTCGCTGACCATCCATCTCTCGTGGCAGTGTGACTGCGGCCAGCCGATCTGCCCGCCTGGCAAGCGGCCGCCCAAGCCACCGACATGTCCACCTCCTGAACGGCCAGATCCGCCTGGGGTCGTTTCCCTGCCCCAGGACGAGCCCCCACCGACCGTCGGTATCTCGGATCAGCCGCCCTGGACCATTGGCCGGCCGCCGGCCGGCGATCCCGGCGAGATCCCATGGTTCATCGGCCAGATCGGGACTATCGAAAGGAAAGGCCCTACGTTCGGACCGCGCAAAGACGAGTACTTGCCGTTCCTGGTCATCCGGGCTGCCGCCGGCGATACCGGGGCCCGCCCGTTCAATGGTCCATTCTGGGAGTCGCCCGATATGTTCGTCGCGGCCAATCAGTCCGCCGACACTGCACCGCTGGCGCCACCGAACACAGCAGGCGTGGCGCAGGCAAATGCACCAAACACGCTGTACGCCCATGTATGGAATTTGGGCAAGGCACCTGCGTACCGGGTGCGGGTCGAGTTCTACTGGTTCAATCCAAGCCTCGGGATCTCACGCTCGGACGCCAACTTGATCGGCGCAGCTTGGGTCGACCTCGGCGACCGATTCACATTGTTCCCAGACTGGCGCGAGGTCCAGAGCGACACTGGCACCTGGCTGACGCGAGGCAGCCACGCAATCGTTCGCTGCCCTGAGACCTGGTTCCCAAGCTATCTGAATAACGGGCACGAGTGCCTCGTGGTACGCGCCTTCGAGCCTCTGATGGACTCGGTTCCACCCGACCAGTTCTCGGCCGCCACGGATCGGCATGTCGCGCAGCGCAACATTGCGGTCGTTCAGGCATCGTCTCCGGCCCACCTTGACCTCGGATTGGATCTTGGATATGCGCCTGAAGTTGGGCAAGCGGATGTGGATGTAGTTCTCGACGACCCTGCGACCATGCCCTGGTTGTCGCTGCTGACTTGGCATCGGAATCCTGGCCTGCACGCCCCCGCGGGAGCTTCGGCCGGCCTGTTGCCGGTGACCGTCGTCGGGGCACGAATCCCCGACCTGAGTGGTACAAGCGCCGAATGCCGAGGCGATCTGTTGCGGACTCATGAACGGTTCCCACGAGGCTGCGATCCCCTGCGAATTGGACTTCACGTCAGCTCACCGGACGTGAAGCGAGATGAGGCGCAGATCGTCCGCGTTCGGCAGCGCCTGAATGGACAGTTGATCGGTGGCTATTCAGTTGTGCTGATAGGTCGGTAGCCAGGGAGATGTGATGGCGGCACGCGAACGCCGGGCGACTCGAAGCGTTGAGCCCGGCCTGTTCCGGATGGTCTACGAATCGCCACGTTCGCTCCCGGGCCGACACAAATGGGTGACCAGCGATGAGGACGTTCGCGAGATCGAGCGCTTGCTCGGATTACCGGCAAAGTCGATTGGGGCCCCGTTGTGGGTGAGTGGCGACACTCGCCAATGTCGCAAATGCGGGAGGGAGACGAACTGGCTCGACATCGTCTCATCGGCATTGGCGGGGATCCACCAGAGGCAGATGATCGCGAAGGTGATCCTTGGTGACAAGAAGTTCGTCAACATCGAGGCCCCGCGTGCGATCAAGGGCCTCGTATGCGCTCGATGTAACGCTCCGATTGCCGACCTACGAAGCTTCAAGTGCCACAACTGGGCGTATGCGGTTGGCGAGCTCGCGCAGGTTGTGGACAGCATCAGGTAGCCGGCCCCGCAGTTTCCGGAACTCGAATGGAGGTTCGACGACATGGAAGAGAAGCGAAATGCAACGCCAAAGATCACATTGGAAGACTTCGCCGAAGTAACTCTCGGCGGCGTCTTGCGTGCAATCGAGTCGCGCAAACTGCCCCTGGGCCCGATCATCTTCGGAATTATCTGGACGCCGGAACTCGGCGCGCGCTCGAGTGAAGCCAGCCAGCGGGAAGCAAGGGGCGCGGCGGGCTGAGGCTCGCATGACAGTAAAGCCAGCGGATTCGAATCGGGAACTTCTCTGTCCGTCCGCGCAGCCGGGTATGGAAAGCGCTGTCGTATTCGCGATTGCTGGCGGCACGCCTGACGCTCCGCAAATGAGCTACATCGATCGACCCGTGCCGGCAACCCCGGAGATCTTGCGTCTAGCGCAGCCGGTGGAACCCGACGAGGTCTTTCGAATCGCTGCGAAGTGTGCGCGCCATAAGTGCGTTCACTTCACCGGGGCGAATTGTGACCTGGCTCGGCGGACGGTTTTGCTCTTGGCGCCGGTCGTTTCGGCTCTGCCGCCGTGTCGCATTCGACCTGGCTGTCGATGGTTTGCTGAACAGGGTGCCGCCGCTTGTGTCCGATGCCCCCAGGTGGTGACACGCAATTTCCATCCGACGCCGCTAATCGCGGAAGCGGCGCGTGATCTGTGTGGCTCGAAAATCACATCGGACTCCGCTCAGCAAGCTGCTGCGCGCGTCGCGCACCGGATGCCGTCGGCCGGTTAGGGCTTGGCTATGTCTGAGCAGCAGGGTAAACGCAAGCTTGACAGGAGGACCAGCCATGAGGAACGCAGCTAATCGGGCCGTCATACAGGTCGGCGGCATGAGCAAGCCTTTGGCGCTGCCCGAAACGATCAAAGATAGTGATCTACAAATTGCAAAGAAGGATTGTGAGTTGCTTGCTGAGGCAATTGAACAGAACCCAAAGCTGTGGCAGGCACTCAATGAAGCCATTGCAGCATCTGATTTCGAGGCAGCGACAAGGTTGGTGATTGGCGCTGGCCTCAGCGAGCAGGATATCAAGGCAAAGGGCGGCGGGTTCATATGGATAATCGTGATCGTGATTCTCCTATACGCAACAAAGGTGTACTGAGTGTATGAATCGCCTGTGAGGATATGTGGGTCCCGCTCCTAGCCGTGTGACCCATGAATCGCCTGGCACCACAAGGCTTGCCTTTCCCAGGATCTGTCCACGGCCGGGAGCATCGCCCGGGCGCCGCGAACGGCCGTGACTTTA
>WNGK01000885.1_pt1 | contig 36038 bp, 31 predicted proteins | sample 5400601 | NCBI WGS metagenome assembly WNGK01 (sample SAMN13153376, study PRJNA577476) | soil metagenome | isolation source: 60 cm soil or saprolite under Garry oak tree replicate 1 | place: USA:California | collected 2016-06-15 | reverse complement strand
CGTCCGCAGATCGAGGTACGGCGGGCACTCCACCAGTTGGTGCGGGCGCCGAAAAGTCGGTTTCAGGAATAGGCTGCGAGGACTCGGGCACAGGCTCAGGTTTAAGCACTGGCCTGGATGCGGGAGGCTCGGCTATATTCCCCTGGGGCTCAGGATTGAAATAAGCCGGTTGCAGTGGTGCTGGTTCAGCGCTCACCTCTTCCGGCGTTTTCTTGCGCCGTTTCAACTTTTCGCTCATCCATTTACGCATGTAGGGCTTGTAACATACTGGGATGCCTGTGGGCAATTGGTGCTGGAAAGAGGCAATCGCCATAGGAGTCTAGCGTTCGGGCACCAAGTGCGCTGAATGCTAAATGCCGGAGCCATGCATGACGATACCTAAAGAGATTTGTGGACAGAAGTACATCGCGCTCACCACGTTCCGCAAGAACGGGCAAGCGGTAAGCACTCCGGTATGGTTTGCGGAACAGGGCGAGAAACTTTATGTGATGACGCGCAACGATTCGGGGAAGTACAAACGTATCCGAAACAATCCGCAGATCAAAGTTGCCCCCTGCACTATGGGAGGCAAGATCTCGGGCCCTGAGTTTTCAGCGATTGCGCGGGTGCTTCCGCCAGCGCAATGGCCTGAGGCAAAGAAAGCCTTGCATCGGAAATACTGGATGGCGCGCTTGCCATTTTGGAGCAAAAAGAACGAGTTCCTGGAGATTGAGATCGCGCTGTGATCCCCGGAAGATGAGTGGGCCGGAGTTGTGATCTCGCGAAGGAGAGGGTTGCTCTTCGAGAAAGTGATTCGATGCTGCCGAAATTTTAATCAAGTTCCAATTTGCCGCTGTTCGCATCCGCCTGTTACCATTTTCTGTTTCCCCTGAGACTCAAGTTTGCTGCGAGCAATTCATCTCTCATTTATGTTTCATTTGGAGGCAACATGGCCATAAAAGTAGGTATTAACGGATTTGGTCGGATTGGCAGGAACGTCTTTCGCGCGTCTCTGCACGATTCAAACCTGGAATTCGTAGCAGTCAATGACCTGACCGATCCGAAGACTCTGGCCCATCTGCTGAAGTACGACTCGGTTCTTGGCAATCTTCCGAACAAGGTTACAGCCGGCGCGGACAGCATCACAGTGGACGGCAAGACAATCAATGTGTTCAAAGAGAGAGACCCGGCCGCGCTGCCGTGGGAAAGTGTCGGCGCGCGGGTGGTGATTGAATCAACCGGACACTTCACCAATGCCGAAGACGCCAAGAAGCATCTGCGCGGGCCGGTGCAAAAGGTCATTATCTCTGCTCCGGCAAAGAATGAAGACGTCACGCTGGTTCTGGGGGTCAATCACGACAAGTATGACCCCGCGAAGCATCATATTATTTCCAATGCTTCCTGCACCACCAACTGCTTGGCGCCAATTGTTAAAGTGATAAACGATGTATTCAAGATCGTTAGTGGCACCATGACTACGATCCACTCTTATACCAACGATCAAGTAATTCTGGATTTTCCTCACAAAGATTTGCGGCGGGCGCGGGCAGCGGCGCTCTCCATGATTCCAACTTCAACCGGTGCGGCCAAGGCGCTGAAGCTGGTAATTCCGGAGATGGCAGGGAAGCTGGACGGCTTTGCAGTTCGCGTTCCTACGCCCAACGTTTCCATCGTGGATCTGGTCGCGTTGGTGGAGAAAAAGGCCACGAAAGAAGAAGTGAACGCGGCGCTGAAGGCCGCGTCGGAGAGCGGTCCGCTGAAGGGCTATTTGGGACACGAAGAGAATGAACTGGTCTCGTCGGACTTCAAAGGCGACCCGCGGTCCTCCATCGTGGATTCGCTTTGCACACTGGTGGTCGGCAACCTGGTGAAGGTCGTTTCCTGGTACGACAACGAGTGGGGATACTCATGCCGGGTGCGCGATCTGATCAACTTCATCGGCAGCAAGGGGTTGTGAAAGACAGCTTCCAACTTCCACACTGGCTTCTGGCGAACTCGATTAGGGTTGCTAAAAGCTTAAGAGCTAGTAGCTTGCCGACACTGCTCGGGTCCTCAAGGAAAAATGAATGCGAAAGCTCTCCATCCGCGACTTGCCACTGAACGAGCACCGCATTTTCATGCGCGTGGATTTCAACGTTCCGCTCGAAGATGGGCGGGTGATGGACGACACTCGCATCCGCGAGACTTTGCCGACCATCGAGTATGCGCTGCGCCACGGTGCAAGACTGATTCTGGCGTCGCATCTGGGACGTCCCAAGGGCAAGCCGAATCCCATGATGAGCCTGAAGACGGTGGCCGAGCGGCTGCGCATGATGCTCGATAAAGAACTGGCGCGGGGCGAGAATGTTGGTTTCTGTCCCGAGTGCGTGGGCGTCGAGGCGGAGGAAATGGCGGGGCGGTTGGAAAAAGGCCAGACCTTGTTGCTGGAAAATCTTCGCTTCCATGGCGAAGAAGAAGCCAACGACGAGAGATTCGCCAAGCAACTGGCGGCCTTGGCCGATTATTACGTGAACGACGCTTTCGGCACGGCGCACCGGGCACATGCTTCGACCGTAGGAATCACGAAATTTGTGCAGGAATCGGCTGCCGGGCTGTTGATGGAGAAGGAACTGGAATACCTGGGCCGGGCCATGGAGCATCCGGAGAAGCCGTTTCTGGCGATCCTGGGCGGAGCGAAAGTCAGTGACAAGATTGCCGTGATTGAAAACCTGCTGACCAAGGTGGATACGCTGATCGTTGGCGGCGCAATGGCTTATACGTTTCTTAAGGCGCAAGGGCAGCAAGTCGGAAAGTCGCGGGTGGAAGAAGATAAGCTCGACCTGGCGAAGCAGATTCTTAAAGATGCGAAGGCGCGGAAGGTGAAATTCCTTTTGCCGGTAGACCACGTAGTCGCGGACCGGATCGACGCCAGCGCGCGTGCGCAAACGGTGAAGACGATCGCGGAAAATCTGATGGGCCTCGACATCGGGCCGGAATCGGTGGAACTCTTTTCAGAAGAGATTTCTGGTGCGGCAACGATTGTGTGGAACGGGCCGATGGGAGTATTCGAGATGCCGTCCTTTGCCAAGGGAACTTTCAAAATCGCTCACGCGGTGGCGGAGAATGCCGGGGCAACATCGATCGTGGGCGGTGGCGACTCGGTTTCCGCGGTGCGCGCTGCCGGAGTCGCGGACAAGATTTCGCATATTTCTACCGGGGGCGGCGCGTCTCTGGAATTCTTGGAGGGCAAGCAACTGCCTGGAGTGGTTGCGCTTTCGGATAAACGCTGAAAGTTCTTAACCACAGGGGCACCGAGACGCAGAGGAAGCAAGCCCGTCATCTTTTCCACGTCAAATCGGAATCAATTAACTAGCATCACGGAAAGACCTTCACCACAGAGGATCACAGAGGGAGGGCAAGTTTTCGTTTATTTCTGGCAGAAGGACCCAGAGATTTCTGCCTGGCTTCCTGCGCAACCCTGTGTCCTCTGTGGTGAAAAAGGTTTTCGAAAGGAACTGATCGCATGGCCCGAAAGAAACTGATCGCCGCAAACTGGAAGATGTGCAAGAATCCCACTCAGACGGAGGAGTTTTTCGGTGGTTTTCTGCCGCTGATCCACGGCCATGACCGGGATGAGATTGTGGTCTGTCCTCCGTATATTGATCTGCACGCGGCGCTTGCTTCAGCCAAGGGGTCGGCGGTTGCCATAGGCGCGCAGAATGTTTACTGGAAGGACGAAGGTGCATTCACCGGAGAAATTTCTCCCGCGATGCTGGTAGCGATCGGTTGCACCCACGTGATTATCGGCCACAGCGAGCGGCGGCAGTATTTTTCCGAGACCGACGACACGGTGAACCTGAAACTGAAATCCGCGCTCGAACATGGCCTGATGCCGATTGTCTGTGTTGGCGAGGTTCTGGAAGAGCGCGAAGCCGGACTCACGGAAGATGTGCTGCGCCGGCAATGCGTGCGCGCTTTCCACGCGATTTCAGGGAAGAAGGCGGCGAAGCTGATTATCGCATACGAGCCGGTGTGGGCGATCGGAACTGGAAAGACGGCAACGCCGCAGATGGCATCCGACGCGCATGTGCTGATTCGCGGGGAAGCGGCGAAGGCGTTTGGGGATGACTTCGCCTCTGGGTTGCGCATTCTCTATGGCGGCTCGGTGAAGCCGGAGAATGCGAAAGCACTGATGTCGGAAGACGAGATAGACGGTGCGCTGGTCGGCGGAGCTAGTTTGGATGCAAAGGCGTTTGCCGCGATCGTGAAGTATTGACAAGGACACCCCGCTCCGAGGCGTCCTCCTGGAATCCATAGATGCCCTTTCGTAGATCTTGTACGCGCATTGGAGTCACGAATACATCAGGACGAAAGTATTTGACTTCGCCTGAGTCTGGCGATAACGTTTGCCCACTTTGCGGCACTCATCCGATTCACAGCTACAACCGATCTGGGAGGAGAAATCACATGAAAAGGTTTGGAAAGATATTTCTGTTTTTGATCGGCTTTGGCCTTCTCGCCATCCCGTAGGTCCGCTCACCAGTCACCCGGCAGCCGCCGGTGGCTCGGCGCCTGTTACGGTGACCAATACGCCGTTGCCAGTCCAGGGCACGGTAGGTGTCAATAATTTTCCCGCCATACAGCCGGTCAGCGGAACGGTCGGCATCAGCGGAACGCCCAACGTGAACGTTACCAATACGACGCCGTTGCCGATCAAAGCTGCGGATAACCCCGCGTTCCAGCCCTACCAAGCCGAAGCGAATGCCTTTATGGACTCAGGGGGCACCTGCACAGCGACTCTTTTGGGGGCCGGCAGCGGGCAGCGCCTAGTTATCGAATTTGTGGAGGGCCTGGTTAATTCAAGTACGACAGGCACCAAGTTGGTGAGTTTTACCATACAGCCGACAGTGAATGGCTTTGCCGTTAACCACTTTTTAGCGCCGAGCTATGTAGCTGATGATGGAGCACAACAAGCCTGGCAGATCTCGCAGGCTGCGCGCCTCTACGCCGATCCCAACACGAACGTGGTTATGGGAGCCAGAGGCCAGCATCACTAGCGGTCGCGAATTGCCGCTTAGCGTTCTCCGGATACCTCGTCAGTCTGCCCTAGCGGCAGCCGTGAATGCGGAGGGGGCGGCGTCCCTCTCACCGCCTGGGGGACTGGTCGCCCTCCTTCCACAATCGACAATCCGCGAACGAGTTCGGAAAGAACTGAGCTGGGCGCGGAATACCGTTACCCAACACGAGGGCCCGTGGATGCAGGCCCCTGTGGCTCTTAGTTACCTGAGCCAGTCTTCCAGTCCCACTCCCTTCGCCGTCTTCTCATCGCGGTACTTCACAATGACCGGCGTGTAGAGCGAGATGCCCCATTCCGCAGCTTGGCCCTTGTTCACCACACGCGATCCGGGGACGACGACCGCACCTTCTGGAACTTGCAACGGGTTCTCTTCTGTTCCGCGATATACCTCTCCCCGTACCAAATCATAGAGTGGCGTCGAGCCGGTGAGAATGGTCCCAGCGCCAAGCACGGCGTGCGAGCGGACCAACGTGCCTTCGTAAACTCCGCAATTCCCGCCCACCAGCACATCGTCTTCGATAACCACCGGAGCGGCGTTGACTGGTTCGAGCACGCCGCCGATCTGGGCGGCGGCGCTCAGGTGAACCCGTTTGCCGACCTGCGCGCAGGAGCCGACCAGGGCGTGGGAATCAATCATGGTGCTTTCGTCCACGTATGCGCCGGCATTGATGAACATCGGAGGCATACAGATGACTGAGGGAGCGACGTAAGCGCCGAGTCTGGCCGAAGAGCCTCCGGGGACAACACGCACGCGGTCACTGACGGTAAACTTGCGGGCAGGGAAGGTGTCTTTGTCCACGAATGACAGACACTCGCTGTTTCCCATCTGCGTGAGCTCGCCGAGACGGAATCCGAGCAGGATGCCCTGCTTCACCCAAATGTTTACTTTCCACTCCCCGTTTATTTTCTCCGCCGCGCGAATCTCGCCGCGGGTGAGGGCGTCGCGGAATTGGAGGAACGTGGCGCGGGCGTCAGGAGGCAGATCGGCAGATGAAGAGAGGCGTTCGATTTCGGATTGGAGTGATGGCATGGGAAACAGAGAGTATAAAGCATCGCGAGAATGCCCTCTCGGCCACACCAATGACGCGAGCTACGAGGGGTCCTTCGACTCCACATGCCGATTCGCAAATGCGAATCGGCATGTTCCGCTCAGGAACGGGCTCTTACGCACCATTGCGGCTTCGGTTTACTTCCCGTACCACGATCGCCATTATCGCCATTTAGGATAATCGCTGCCGCACCTCGTCTGCACCGCCCCTACAGGCCGCATGTTCATTTCCTTTTAACCCGCCCAAAGCGGGTCAAGTGCTCAGGATGACATTGGGAACACTAAGAGCCAAGGGCTAAATGCACTTGCACTCACCGCGGATCAGAACGCTGGGCAACGTTTGCGTGACCTGCCGGGCTTCGGCTAGCGTCGCATAGGGTCCGTGCCACTGCGCATGGTTGGCTGAATGTCCCGCGGGACGCGCCTTGCCGTTGTTACACTGGCCGCAGGCGGAGCGGTGCAGAACCGCTTTGTGCGGGCCGGCCGACCAGTTCTCATACACGTAGAAGCTGGGCGCGTCAGCGGTCGCGGCGACTTTGACGATCAACCCGGCTTCGGTGGCAATCTTCTGCAGCTTCGAACGGGTGTCGCGGCGGATGGGAACCATCGGAAGGCGATACGCTTCCTCAATGCGTCCCATCATGGCGAGCACGCTTTTCACCGGCATGGGGCTGGATTCGATGAAGTTGGCCTGCATTAGCGGTAGATACTTGCGGAAGAGCTGGCGGGCGGTGGTCCAGTCGTTGGCGAGCGCGGCGCGGGTCATCTCGGCCATCTCGCGCGGAATTTCGTTTGAGGCGACGGAAATAAGGCCCACGCCTCCGACAGCAATCACGGGTAGCGTCAGGGAATCGTCACCAGACAGAACGGAAAAATCTGGACGCGCGGCACTGCAGATTTCCGCAATTTGTGTGAGATTGCCGCTGGCTTCTTTCACTCCGGCGATATTCGGTACTTCGGCCAGACGAGCAACGGTTGCGGGTTCAAGGTTGGCGGCAGTCCGTCCGGGGACGTTGTAGAGAATGACCGGCTTGCTCACCGCTTCGGCGATGGCCTTGAAGTGCTGATACTGGCCCTCCTGCGTGGGCTTGTTGTAGTAGGGCGAGGCGGTGAGAATCGCGTCTACGCCAGGGCGCTCGGCGGCTTCTCTGGCTTTGGCGACGGCGTCGTGGGTGGAGTTGGAAGTCGCACCGGCGACAATGGGCACGCGTCCGGCAGCGGTTCCGACGGTGAGATCAATCACCCGCAGCCACTCGTCGTGCGAAAGCGTCGGAGTCTCGCCGGTGGTCCCACAGGGGACCAGGAAATCAATACCAGACTCAATCTGCCAGTGGACTAAATTTGTGAGGGCCGGTTCGTCCAGCGCTCCATCCTGATGGAACGGGGTGACGAGGGCAGTACCGCATCCGCGAAGTTGCATGTGAATAAGATAACGCGAACTGGGTGAGATGGAAAACTGCGCGTTTTTATCAAGCTTGGGGAGGACGACTGGTAGGCTCATCTGAGAAGATGCATCGCCCTACTTTGGAGCAGAGCTGCGGAGACTGAAATCTTCCCAGTATGCTTCACCCAGCTCTAAGAACTCCTCCAGTTCGAACCGCGTGCCATCATTTCCGGAGATTTCGAATCGTTCCGCCCTAATAAAAACCTCGTGATAAACAGCATAATTGAGATGTGCGTGTAACCGGAGAGCGACAGTATGATCCTGCCCTGTCGCGAGGCTTGCCCCTGAAATATCAAGTACCTGTTCATACTCGCGAGTCACGGAGGCCTCGAACTCATTCCACGAAACACTCTCCTCGCGCCACTGGGCTTGATATTCCTCGAGTGATCGCCCGTAGTCTTCGCGGGTGAGGTCCGCGGGACCACAAAACTTACCGGGCCATATCGCATATCGATATGCACGCGCCGATTGCACGCCTTGAAAATTGAGAAGAAACTGGAAGTCCTCCGCAAAATGGTGGAATGAGCAAGTGTTTTATGTCACAAGATAACTTCATGGTGCGCTGTATGAGATCAGAGCGAATGGAAATTACATGGGCATCAGGCAGGGAAATGTCCAGCGACGCCGTCTTCGTACCCTCGGGCAAGTTCAGCCAATCGAGCACGGTTGCGTCGGGTCCACCAACGGGGCCGCCTTTGAAAGTAGGTCCGCCTATTCGCATTTCGTCCCTCCCAAAGGGAAGCAGCCGAATACCGGGAGCACTATAGCTGCTTCCACACATCTTTAAAATCAACAAACCCTTTCTTCCCCGCAAGCCACTCCGCTCCCCGCACTGCCCCTTCGGCAAATCCGCGGCGGGTCTTGGCGTCGTGGCAGAGATAGATAGTGTCGTGGGGAGAATCGAGCACCAGTTCGTGCATGCCGACAACGTCGCCTTCGCGGAAAGAAGTGATCTCGATTTCGGCGCTTGAGTTCTCCTGCAGAATGTCCTGCATGGTGACGGCGGTGCCAGAGGGAGCGTCCTTTTTCTGTGAGTGGTGGCGTTCGTAGAGGTGGGCTAAATATTGCTGCTGGAGGGCGGGAGTCGCTTGCCGGACGAGGTCGAAAAACAGGTTCACGCCGATGGAGAAATTTGAGCCGTAGAGAAAGCCGATCCCGCGCTGCTCGACCAACTGGCGGACGCTGGCGAGTTCGGAATACCACCCGGTCGTTCCCACGACCATGTTCTTGCCGGCGGCGATGGTGGCGTCCATGTTCTCGAGGACACTGTGTGGGCTGGTGAAGTCGATCACGACGTCTATCGACGAGAGACGGTTGTTGGTCAGCGCTGAGGCGCGCTGGTTTTCCGCTGAGCGCAAGATTTCAATTTCGTGACCGCGCTCACGCGCAACTTCGGCGACCAGGGAGCCGGTCTTGCCAGTGCCGAGCAGGAGGAGTTTCATTGCCGACTAGTGTAGCGTGTGTTCACTCTTTCAGTCGCGTTCGCCCTACTCATTCCTTTGCCTTCATTTTTCAAATTGTCATTCCGAAGCCCTTCCAGGGCGCAGGAACCTGCTTTCCTCTGCGTCACCTGCGCAGCGGGCAAACAGCAGGTTCCTCACGGCTGACGCTGTTCGGAATGACAGACCCACAAAATCGCTGGAATGCGGACGAGAGTTGGGGAGGCCGGACTAGTCCGCCGTCGAAGGATCAATCACCGTCGTGATTTCCGAGATGCGGTTGGCAGGGAAGCCTCCCTGCTTGGCATGTTCTCGGACCATTTCCTCGTTGGGAGCGCGATAGACGCAATAAATCTTGTCGCCGGTGACATAGCTATGGATCCATTGGATCTGCGGCCCCAACTGATTCAGCACGCTGCACGACTTCTGCGAAACCGCTCGCAATTCAGCAGATGATAACTTACCGGCGCCAGGAAGTTCGCGCTCAATGAGATATTTCGGCATGAGATCAGCCTCCTAAATCGTTGCGAGCGCTAGATTATCAGGCTGGCCTGCGGCCGTGCAAGCGAAGGCGCGGATGTAGGTTGTCACCGACATGCAAGGGGGCGAAATGACTGCAAGCGCCTGCTGCACGCTGTTCGCGTCACCATAAAATCCCGGGAAAAGCCTGTCAAGTCTGTGTGCCAGCAAGAACAGCGCTAGGCTTTGGCCGTGGCGGAGTAGGCAAAACGGTAGATTTGGGCGTCGATCTCTTTGCGCAGATCGTCCCAGATGTTTTCCGGCATGGCTAGGAAAGTTTTCACCACATCGGGATCAAACTGGCGTCCGGAAAAGCGAAGAATCTCGTCGCGAGCCGCGGTGAGACTTTGAGCTGCGCGGTAAGGACGATTGGAGGTCATTGCGTCCAGAGTATCGGCAACCGAAAAGATTCGCGCCCCCAGCGGGATTTCGTTGCCCTTCAAACCACGCGGATAGCCGGTCCCGTCGAACTTTTCCTGGTGGGAATACACAATCTCGGCGGCTTCAGAAAGGAAGGGAATTTTCCTGAGCATCTGGTAGCCGCGGTAGCAGTGCTCGCGCATGATCTCGCGCTCCTCGTGATCCAGGGCGCCGGGTTTGCGAAGAATTGCGTCTGGAATTGCCATCTTGCCGATGTCGTGCAGAAATGCGCCTCGAGCGATGACGCGAATCTGGTCCGAAGTAAGGCCCATGGCCCGAGCCGTGGCGATGGTGAATGCGGTTACTCGTTTCGAGTGTCCTTCAGTTTCGGCGTCCTTCAAGTCGAGTGCGTCGCCAAGGGCTTCAAGAGTGATGTCGTAGGAACGTTCCAGAGTCGTTACCGCTTGCCGCAATTGCTCAGTGCGGGCCGTGACCAGCGCTTCCAGGTTGGTTTGATAAGCGCGATTTTCCAGCTTCAAACGCCGGTTCTCCAATGCGCGCCGCACGGTGGCCAGCAATTGTTCGCGCTCGAAAGGCTTTAGCAAATAGTCATACGCGCCGTTGCGGATCGCACTCAGTGCAACCGACACGTCATGCACTGCGGTGACCATCACGACGGGCATGTCGGGAAAGCGTTCTTTGGTGGCACCCAGGAGTTCCTGCCCGTCCATTCCAGCCATCATCAGGTCAGAGAGCATCAGTTCGAATTCTTCTCCGGACTGAAGGAGGGCGAGCGCTTGTTTGCCGGAGGCCGCCTGGCTGCAAACGAAGTTTGCAGAGGTCAGCATCGAAGACACGACTTCCCGGATGGGGTCTTCGTCGTCAACCACGAGAATGCGTTCGGCGGGCATAACAACCCTGAACAGTGTAGGCCGATTGTACCCTAAACGCTCGATATCGAAAGTAACCAAGGGGCAGGGGAAACCCCACTAGTTACGCCGCTATCCATGCTAAAACCTAAGCTGAACCGCTAGGTTTCGATCGCATGAACACGATAGCTTGGCACGCCTGGGACTTCCTGGGCGGACTTGCCACACCCAAACTCGTGACCCGGGAAACGGCTGTGCTGCTGATGCTGGCGGCCAGTCTGCTGGTTTTCCGCACCCTTCGCGAGCGCTGCCTGATGGTGTGGATCGTCGGCTGGATCGCGTATTTTGTGTCCCACCATGCACTTGCTACTACCTCCGGGCAGGCAAATCCTTATTCGGTTCCGGTGGCTCATGGCGAATTCATTTTGGCCATAACCCTGTTTGTGGCGGGGGCCTTCATTTATGCGAATGCCCGCAATTTTTTAGCTCCGCTGCTTGCCATCAGCCTGGCTCTCATTGCATTTGCGGCGGTGCAGAGCGTTTTCTGGCCGGGCTCGGACACTCTGCGTTTCGCCTTGGAATTGTCCTATCGGATTCTCACCGTTTCCGCCGCCATCCAGATATTGCGTTTCCGCCGAGCGCGCAGAGAAATTGGGCCCTGGATTCTAGCCGTGGGACTTCTCTTGTTGCACTTGGACTGGGCCCCGGTCAGTTCCCGGCTGCCGGCAGAATCGGAAACGCTCTTGGACATACTCCTGGGTCTGGGAATGCTGCTAGTGGTGTTCGATGAATCCCGGCTCCACACCCGGCGCCTGGCCACCTTGAATGCGCTGACCAACAGCATAGCTCGCTCCGGCCAGAATGGTCCAATGACCGCCACGGCGTTAAAGGAACTGAAAGACCTGATGGGGGCCGATGCCGCCTGGTTTCGGCTGCTGGAATCTCATCGCCTCACCGTGTTCCAGCAGATCGGGTTATCGCCGGAATTCCTTGGACAACGCGCTTCCATTCCGGCCGCTGATCCGGCCGAACACATTCCCGCGGAAGTTCGCCCTGTGATTCTGGTGTCATCGCAACTTAGCGACCAGGTGTTGCCGGTATTTCAAAAAGAAAAGCTTCACCAGATCGTGCTGATTGCGGTGCCGGGAAGGAAGTCGCCGGTGGGAAACCTGGTCCTGGCCAGCCGCCGGGCAAAGTCTTATGCGCCGGATGAGCTGGATTTTCTGGTGACCTGCGCCCAGCAACTCGGTTTGGCTCTCGAGAACCTTCACCTGGTGGAGGAAATCCTGCGCTCGCACCGGCAGTGGAGCAATACTTTCGAGTCCATTCAGGACCTGGTTTTGCTGCACGATTCCGAGTTCCGGATTTTGAAGGCGAATCCATCGCTGTTAAGGCGCCTGGGGAAATCCCAGTCCGACGTGGTCAACCAACTCTGCGACACGGTGCTGCCTAACGACGGCATTGAGTGGAGCCATTGCCCGTACTGCCATGGCGATGAAGATGGGTTTTACGAAGGCCCGGATCCGTTTGGGGGCTTCTCGGTGGCTTCCACTTCAACCTATGTGGACCAGGGAACCAAACAGAAAGGGACCATCCACGTAGTGCGCGACGTGACCGAGCGCCGCGCCGCGGAACAAAAATACCGTTCGCTGTTTGAACAAGTGCAGGAAGGGGTCTTTGTGGCGACCACGCAGGGCACGCTGCTCGACTGCAATGACGCTTTTGTGCGCATGCTTGGGTATTCCAGCCGCGAGGAGTTGCTGGGCCGGAACGTGGACGCAGAATTCTACGCTTCCGCGGAACAGCGCGAGATTTTTCGCCGCGAAGTTGAAGCGCACAATTTTGTCCGCGATTTTGAGGTCAGTCTGCGGCGCAAAGACGGTTCCGTGCTGACTGCTGTAGAGAGCAGTTTCGCTACCCGCGACGAGGACGGAAAAATTGAACGCTACCAGGGGTTTCTGCTCGACATCACGGAGAAGAAACACGCGGAGGATGAGATTCGCCGCCGCAACCGCGAGTTGAACGCGCTCAACACCATGGCAGTAATCGCTACCCAGAGCTTCGATCTGGATGAAATGCTGAATCTGACACTTCGCCAGGTGATCTCGCTGCTGGGTGGCGAGGCGGGATCCATCTATTTGGCTGAGCCGCAGAACCGATTCCGACGTCGCGCCAACTGGGGACAAAGAATTACCGACCGCAAGCGCCTTGCCGAAGTGGACTTTTTGCAAGGCCTGGGGGACCTGGTTATGCGCTCGCGGGCTGAAGTGCTTACGGCAGAATATCTGCCCCATTTGCCGGCGGCAGTCACGGAATTCATTGGCGCGGTGGATGGAGGGTCGTCCATATGGGTGGTGTTGTGGGGAAAAGACGATCCCATCGGGCTCATGGGAATTACGCGCGGACAACTTCGTGAGTACAGCAACAACGAGGAGAATCTGCTGGTCGCTATTGGACGCCAGTTGGCCACCACCATCGAGAAGGTCAGGCTTTATGAAGAGACATGCAAAGCCTACGACGATCTGCGCCGCGCGCAGGAGCAATTGCTGCAGAGCGAAAAAATGTCGGCCATCGGGCAGTTGATTGCCGGCGTGGCCCATGAATTGAATAATCCACTGACTGCGATCCTAGGCTATGCGCAGTTGCTGGAATCGGAAAACCTGGACAGCAAGGCGCTGGAATACGCGGGCAAAATCTTCAAGCAGGCACAGCGCACGCACCGTGTAGTGCAGAACCTGCTGTCATTTGCACGGCAGCGCAAGCCGGAGCGGCAGCAGTTCGACGTGGTGAGCGTGCTGGAAGAGGCTCTTCTGCTCAGTGACTACGACATGAAGGTCGGCAATATCAAACTGGAGCGGGAGATCGAACCCGTTGTGCCCGGAGTTTTCGGAGATCCTCACCAGCTTGAGCAAGTGTTTCTCAACATCATCACCAACGCGCTGGATGCCATGGCGGAAGAAGGAGTGGGAAACGCGAAGTCTGAAGCCCGTGAGCATCGCTTTAAGGTTCGAGTCTGTGCGAGGGAGAACCATGTGATCATCGAATTCCATGACTCGGGGCAGGGGATCAAAGAAGCGAACCGGGTTTTCGAGCCGTTCTACACCACCAAAAGTGTGGGCAAGGGAACAGGTCTTGGACTCAGCATTTGTTACGGCATTATCAAAGAGCATGGCGGAGAAATTTCTGCCCGCAACAACGAAGAAGCACGCAGCGGCAGTGCCGGCGCGGTGATCGAGATTAAGCTGCCTTCAGCCGGGACTCCCGCTGCCCCGCCAGTTGCGCCCGATATCCCCAAACGGGGTACTGCGCTCAATGGCCGGATAGTGCTGGTTGAAGACGAGGAAGCGGTCCTGGAGTTTGAGCGCGACGTGCTGGCTGGAGCCGGGGCCAAAGTCACGACCGTCACCACTACGGAGCAAATGAAATCCGTGCTGACAAGCCAGTCCTTTGACGCGGTTGTGATCAACGGCAAAATGCCGGGCGCGGGAAGCGTTCCGGAAACCCGCAGCTGGATGCTAGAGAACTGCCCCCATCTTTCCGGGCACATGCTGTTTACGTTTGCCAGTCTGGCCGAGCCGGAAGTGCGCAATTTCCTGGAGCAGAACGACGTCCCTTTTCTGGTGAAGCCTTTCGAAATCGGCGACCTGATCGCCAATGCGCGCCGCCTGCTGGTGAAAGTCCGAGCTGCGGGCGCAAGATAAGCCGCCCGCTTGCAGGTGCGGGGCCTGCCAGATATGCTTTTCGCTGATGTCCACCATCGTCGAGTGCGTTCCCAATTTTTCCGAAGGCCGCGACAAGTCCAGAGTTGACGCGATTGTCGCCGCCATGAACATAGATGGCGTCCATCTGCTCGATCGCGAGATGGACGCTGACCATAATCGCTGCGTCATCACGCTGGCCGGGGAGCGCGAGGCGATCCAAGAAGCTGCAATCCGTGGAGTAGGCAAGGCCGCGGAGTTGATTGATCTGAACCAACACCAGGGAGCGCATCCCCGGCTGGGCGCGGCCGATGTAGTGCCGTTCATTCCCATCGAAGGCGTGACGATCGAAGACTGCGTTGCAATGGCGCGTCAGACGGGCGAGCAGATTTGGAAGCGCTATCAGATTCCGGTTTACTTGTACGAATCGGCGGCGGCTTCTCCCGAGCGGCAGAACCTCGAAAATATCCGGCGCGGACAGTTCGAAGGCATTCGCGATGAGATTGCGGTCAATCCCGCGCGCACGCCCGATTTTGGCGAGGCTCGTTTGCATCCCACCGCCGGCGCATGCGTTGTGGGTGCGCGCAAGTTTCTCATCGCTTACAACGTTTTCCTGAACACCCCAGACGTTGACATCGCCAAGCGAGTTGCCAAGGCCGTGCGCTTCTCGACTGGGGGACTCCGCTTTGTGAAAGCGGCAGGTTTTCTGGTGCGCGGGCAGGCGCAGGTCTCGATGAATTTGACCGACTTCGAGCAGACTCCGATGCATCGTGTATTCGAGATGGTGCGTAGCGAGGCGGAACGTTATGGCGTAAAGCCGACCAGCAGCGAGATCGTCGGGCTGGTGCCAAAGAAGGCTCTGGAGCAGGCGGCGGAATGGTTCCTGCAAGTTGGAAATTTTGATTCATCACTGATTCTGGAAAACCGGTTGAGTTCGGTGATGAGCGGAAAGACAGCCGTGGGCGGCCTGCGGGCCGGAGTGGAGCCTTTCATCGAGCAACTGGCGGCCGCGACGGCAACTCCTGGTGGCGGCAGCGCGGCCGCGGCCAGCGGTGCAATGGCGGCAGCGCTAGCGACGATGGTGGCCTCGATGTCGCGGGGAAAGAAGGCCTACGCGCAATACGAACGTCAGTTAAGCGAGGCGATTTCGCGCCTCTCGCAACTGCGCGAGGAACTGAAAGCTTCGATTGACACCGACGCGGAGGCGTACCAGTCCGTCATGGCTGCCTACAAAAAGGCGAAAGATTCGGCTGCAGCAGATGGCATCATTGACGCCGTACTGAAGCAGGCGACCAGCGTTCCCCTGAGCGTAGCGGAGCGGGCTAGGGAAGCGCTGCAGATTGTCGAACGCCTGCGCCCGATTACCAATCGCAACATGAAGTCTGATCTGGTGACGGCGGCGGCGCTGGCGCGGGCGGCCATTGAAGGGGCGCTGGCGAACGTGGAGATCAACCTGGAGTCTCTCAAGGATAAGGGGTTTGTGGAGCAAGTTCGCGGCAAGGCGGCCGTGTTAAAGTCGTGAGCGACAATGCGTACCGGTACCTCCGTTTGCGTCGTGCGCAGGCCTATTGATCTACAATGAATCAACGCTGGGTGACTGCTGATATCGGCCCAGCATCCAAGTAATTGATCCCTGAGGTCGCTATGAATAGTTTCCTTCGCAAGATATTGATTTTCCTTTGTGTCGCGACCATGACTGGGGCTGCTTTGGCTGCGCCGCTCGGTTCGTCGGTGCGGCCGGTGATTCCAGCCGAGGTGCAGCAGATCATCTGCGTGGACTACCGCGCGCTGAAGAATTCTGACACTGCCCAGCAACTCAAGGAGCAGGTATTGCCCGACAGCCTCAAACAATTTGAGACCGCGCTCAAGGGCGCAGGGATCAACCCCGACCGCGACGTGGAGGAGCTCACGTTTGTCTCTTATCGCAATCTTAAGCACGCATTGGAGGTGGTCGGCGTGGCGCAAGGGGTTTTTCCTACAAAGACGGTTCTGCGCAAGCTTCGCCTGAAGAAAATACGTCCGGTGAAGTATCGCGATGCAGATATTTATCCGATGTCGACGGGCATGGAGATGACCTTTCTCGACGAAAGCACACTGCTCTTTGGCGAAGGCGGCGCAGTGCGCGGTTCACTCGATGCACGCGACGGCTACGTCACGACTTTGGATTCGAATCCTGACATTGCCAATTTGATCAGCGACGTAGAGTCGGGCGCCGTTTGGAGCATTCTTGACCAGAAGGGCACGCAAAACATGCTGTTGTCCGCGCTGGGCGATGCCTCCCGCCTGGCCGACTATGACACCGTCAAGAAGCGCATTCTGGGCTCGCGTTACACCATGAATTTTTCGAATGGCGTGAATTTCGATCTCGATGTGATCACTTCCGACACCGTGACCGCGGCCACGCTTTCTTCGCTAGTGAAGGCAGGCGTGCTCTACCGCAAGATGACTGCGAGCGGGGTGGAGAAGTCGGCGCTCGAAGACGTGTCAGTGAACTCGGATAGCTCAAAACTGCAGATGCATTTCAAGGCTGACGACAAGCAGTTCCAATCACTGATCCACACTAGTTTGTTTGCTTCGGTTTCACGTTAAGGTCCGACACCGTAGATTGTGCCGGACACCAGCTCTCGTTATTCGTCAGAATTTGCGGGCCGCCCCTCCTAATCTGTCGATGATTGAAAAAACAAACCAAACAGGCCATTAGGAAGTTCGATGATCTTACCTCGTGGCACCTGAGCGGGTCGGGCATTCTCACATTCAGCGACGGGCAATCCATGGACCAATCTGCCGCGCCACGACTCACGAGCAATAGATTGTGACCCGACTTCTTGACGCAAAACGGACTTCCCCAGCCGTCGAAACGCTGTGCGGGCGAAAGTGACGGGATATCGAGTGTACTGCCCTGAAACTGCGCCGTCTTAATCTTCTCAAAAATGTCCTTACTTGCAGCGCTTCCGCTCACCCAAGTGTCAACTAATCTGTCGTTGAACTGAGTCGCTTCTGAACGCTCTGGATACGCAGCTAGAGCTCCACCGGCGCCGGGCACTCCTGGCTTCGCCATGCTACTCGGGGAAGTTACGCTCGGAGCCGCCGCTGCCTTTACCGAGCCGAGGACAGACCGCCGGAGGGGACCTGCGAGTAGCTCAGTCGCCCGCTTCATGCTGTACTGCAGTTCAAAATAGCCCCCCAGAACGGAGGGAAATGATACCCGCAAAAACCGCAATCCAAAAGTTCCTTGTTCTCAAGGTGCGCCTCCCCGCTCGTGCAGAGATCAATGTCAACGCGACTCCCTCCTTTTCTTCTTTACCCAGCCCTCTTTGACAATCTGCTTTCCGCGTCCGATCGCCAGCGACTCCGCGGGAACATCCTCGGTGATGCACGAGGCGGCGCCCACGTACGATCCCTTGCCCAGCCTGACCGGCGCAACTAAAGTCGAATCGCTGCCGACAAAAACTTCATCTTCGATGATGGTCTTGTGCTTGTGTACACCGTCGTAGTTACAGGTGATGGTGCCGGCACCGATGTTCACGCCATCGCCAATTTCCGCATCGCCGAGATAAGTAAGGTGGTTGGCTTTCGAACCTTTCCCGAGGCGGACTTTCTTGGTCTCCACAAAATTGCCGACATGCGCGCCCTCCCCGATTTCGCTTCCCGGACGCAGGTGGGAATAGGGACCGAGGACGGCGCCGTTCGCCACCCGCGCGCCGTCGAGCACGCAGCCGGGCCGGACGACGACACCATCGCCAATTTGTGAGCATTGGATTACTGAGTAAGAGCGCACTCGGCAGTCAGCTCCAATCCGGGTGCGTCCCAGCAACTGCACGAAAGGCTCGATGACGGTGTCCGCGCCGACTTCAACGTCGGCGTCAATCACGGAGGTTTCGGGATAAAAAATCGTCACGCCGGCAGCCATTAATCTCAGGATCTTCTCCCGCCGCATCTTGCGGTCAAGCTCCACCAGTTCGGCGCGAGTATTGCTTCCAAGAATCTCGGACGCATTTTCGGTTTGGGTCGCAACCACGATCTCTCCGGCTTTGTGCAAGACTTGCGCCATGTCGGTGAGGTAGTACTCGGCGTGTGGATTGTCGGTTTTCAGCCGCTCGATGTTGGCGAACAGAGGCTCAACAGAAAATGCGTAGAACCCGGAATTGATCTCGTGAATCGTGCGCTGCGCAGCTGTGCACGACTTCTCTTCAACAATGGCCTTAACTTCGCCGCTTTTTAATTCCTTGTAAATGACCCGGCCGTAGCCAGTCGGATCCTCAAGCTCAGCGCTCAGAATCGTCATCGCGGCTTGTTTCCCCTGGAGGGAGCTATTCTTGTGAAAGTCCCGCAGTTTGCGGATGGTTTCTGGACTGATGAGCGGGGCGTCCCCGGAGAGCACGATGACGTGATGGTATGCTCCCAGCGCTTTGCTTGCGCACATGAGCGCGTGTCCGGTGCCTCGCTGCGGCTCCTGCACCACGAACTGTACACCGGCGTCCTGAACCGCCTGGCGAACGCGTTCGGCTTCGTGACCGATGATCGCGTAAATGTCCGCAGGGGGAACCACTTGCGTCGCGGCGGCGATCACATGTGCCAGCAGTGGCTTGCCACCAACTTCGTGCAGGACCTTGGGATGCTTCGATTTAAGCCGAGTGCCCTTGCCGGCGGCCATAATGACGATAGCAATGCGGTTTGTGGCTGGGGCTGAACGATCTTGGTTCTTCTTACTGGCGTTTCCTGTCTCGTTCCTCATTGGTTCCAATATAACCCGCGCCACGCTGCGGCGCGGGGATCCGTTGGCCAGAACGCCGCGGCTTATCCACAGACTAGATTCGCTCCTAAGTTGCTGAATCCTATGCCGCTTCCTGCTTAGCTGATCACCTTCGGAATCCAGATTGTTAACAGAGATTATTGTGCAAGATTTTGCCTACTCTGGTAGCATCGCTTGCAATTGCAGAAACCACATCTGTAAAGATTTCATGTACTTACCAGTTGGGGCTAGTTCTCGGTCTGGTACGGCAACTGCAACTAAGGTTGTAGTCTCTCCCCTCCCACTTTAATTGGGGCAGTGGTGTGCGTTATGGAGAGTCAGTTGAAGCATTTGCGTCGTCGCCACAGAAGTCGCAGGGCCATAAGGCGCTCGGGAGCCGCCGGGGCCATGGTGCGGAGTATCGCCTACCTGCTGCTGGTGGTGGTCTGCGTGGCCGGGCTTCGCCTGGTTTCTGAAGGCATTCATCGTTTCACCGACAATTGGGCAAGGCCGCAGCCCGCTTACAGCAATCGCAGCCTTTCCGTTCTTGCCGGACCTCATGCCGGGGCAATCCAATCCCGTAACCGTCGCGTTGTCTATCCCTACTCTGTCATTCCAGGGGGCGTAAGTTCGGCCGACGAATTGCGGGAGGCCTCCGCCCACGATGCAACCGTGGCAGCGCACTATGCCGGGTTCGACTATCGGCGGGCCAGACTGGTCGAAGTGGATCATCCGCGGCTGGTTTATCTCTCTTATCGCAGGGGAAGTCAGATCTTTTGGACTCGCAAGCAGGCCAGCCTGCATCCGGGCGAGAAGTTACTCACCGACGGACGGATCAGCGCGCGCACGCGCTGCGGTAACCAGGTGTCGGTCCTGCCGCAGGTGAACACTTCGCCCGAAGAACCCTTGATTGCCGAACTAGACCGGCCCGATGCGGTGGCCAGCGGCATTGAGTTCCCGTCGGCCAGCTTCAATTCCGGTCTCTTCCAGGTTGATCCGACAATGCCGATTGGGCCAGGATCAACCGCAGGAGGGCCGCTCACGGGGCCAGGGCCGCCCGGCGTTTCTGTGCCGTTTCCTGTCGGTATTCCCATCGCAGGTGGTGGCGGCGCCGGTTGCGTCCCCACCCAGAAGAACAACAAGTGCAAGCCCGAACCGCCTCCTGAGACGGTGCCCGAGCCCGGAACTATGGTCCTGGTGCTTTCCGGAGCCGCGGCCGTCTTCGCGCGCTTCCGCCAGAAGAGACCGTGATTCCTCTTTGGCGAAAATCTCCGGTGTAACGTTTGGTACTAGAACTAAAGTGCGGATTGCCACACCCCGTGCGCTGCTAGAATTTTGCAATGGCAGGCCTCAAGAATCTCTGCAGCGTTTTGGCTTTGGCATGGGTTGCGGTGCCTGCTAGTGCTCAAGTAGCGCACTTGCCCGCCGTCCAAGGGGTCGCGGTAGTGGGTCAGGATCCGCTGCAGTTGCAGATTCAAACTAGCCCATCGGTTGTTCCTCAAACCCAAATGATTTCCGGTCCGGATCGTCTGGTGATTGATATCCCAAATAGTGTTCCGGGTCCGACTCTGCGTGGAATTGCAGTAAACCGCGGGGAAGTCAAGAGTGTGCGGGTTAGCCAGTTTTCGACCGCACCGCCGGTGACGCGAATTGTCGTGGACTTGAGCGCGCCGCAGTCGTACCGCGTTGCCCCCAACTCAGGAGGATTGCTGGTGAGTGTGGGGAATGAATCGAAGAGTGCCACAGACACGCCGATCATCGGCTGGGTTTCGGCCAAGGCGGGGGGCAAGCTCGCCAGCGTGCGAGTCACCCCATTGGTCAGAGAAACTTTGTCGCGCCCGGCGGGGAATGCTAACGGTGTGAGCGTGCAATTTGCCAACGGCTTGCTGTCAATTCACGCCACGGGAGTGACTCTCTCGGAAGTGCTTTTCCAAATCCAAAAACAGACAGGCGCTGAAATCGCAATTCCGTCGGGCACTGAACAAGACCGCGTGGCCGCCGATTTTGGACCAGCTCCAGCCAGCGAGGTTTTGGGTGAACTGCTCACCGGGTCAGGATTGAATTTCGTGGTCGTGGGCTCGGAAACGGATCCCAAGGCGCTTCGCAGTGTAGTCCTGAGCCGCAAGTCGGAAGCCCCCGCAGGGTCTATCGCTGTCCCTCAGGCGCATCCGCCAAATGCGGCCGAAAATACGCCACCGGAGAACCAGGAAGTTTTGACTCCGCCGGATGAGAATACGGCGCAGCCACAGCCGGTTCCTCCACCTGCCGACGCTGGGTCTCCAGCTCCTCCGCCTACCGAGTAAAGCCTCTCGCGACGGAGCGTTTTCCAGGCCACTTCAGCCATGGATTAGCCGTACCGGAATAGCCGATGCTCCGCCCCCCGACACTGCGGACCCCGGATTGGGGCTACTTCCGCAGCCGACGACATTCAAAATATAGGCGGTCATGTCGGTCCGTCCGGGGCCAACCGAGGCCACGAACAACTGCAAAAAACCAACAATGTTCACCTGTTGACCCGCCGGCGGCCACGTGTTGGGTACGTCGAACAGCGGAACGGTGATGATCGAATCACTAGTGCTGATCAGAGATCCCGGCGCGACGTTGTGGGTGGCCTGGCTGTAGGGCCCCGCTTGAATCTGCAAAAGGCCGCTGTTCGCAAAAGAAGGATTCAGCGTGTCCTGTTGCGGGTCGTGGATAAGGCACTCTAGTCCTTCCTGGGCGGGACCGTTTCTCCCTCCCGGATTCGTGTTTGGATCCCAGGTGGCGATCGTCCCCGACACGCCGCATTGCTGGTAGTCGAAAGGGGTTCCGTCACAACATTGGGTGCTGCCCTGGAAACTACTCCCGAAGCCCGAGCAACTCGGAGCTGAAACGCTGGGGCAATAGCGGTGAATATCAGGGAGCAACATAGGAAGATATTGGCCAGCCGCTGGCGGATTGGTGGGGTTACAGCCGGGTTGTACCCCGCAGGCTGAACTGAGCGTCAGTTTTTCACCGATGAACGGCTCAGGCGCCACACTGATGGCCCCTGACGTGGCGTTCACGAAGCGGACACCGGGCTGGTTTTGGTCGTCATTAGGCACAAGAAAAGGTTTCACGCACTGGGGCGCGGAAGGAATAAAAGCTCCGGTATTGGTCTTCGAGTACGCCGGATTGTAGGCCTCGGCCATAGCAGTGGCGCTGACCGACGCAATTGAGTTTCCCCAAATGCGAGCAAAAAAAAGTGGAAGGTCTGTCCTCCGCAGCGAAACCGTAATGCGCGGGTTTCCTGGCGCGTTCGGGTTTCCGGAGGCACTGAAAGTAAGATTCACCAGCGGGGTTCCGTTGATAAACTGCGCTGGCGCGCCCGCCACATGGTTCTGGCTCACGACTGCGGTTGCGAAATCCCCAGCCATGGTCTGGGCCAGGGTTTGCAACGAAGGATTGGAAGGGCTGGTGGTAACACCGGAGTCCACAAATGCTTTGGCTCCGGCCAGGGCGGAAGCATCTGCAGCACGTTGAATCTCTCCATGCGCCACATAGAGAGTAGTCAAATCAATGGCGAGAGCGGCCATGGCCAACACGCTTACCATTGCCACGGCGACTAGCGCAATGGTCTGTCCGAGTTCCTGGCGGTGCTTTGGGGCGCGATGTTGGGTGATGAGCCGCTTCATTTCAGTCCTGATTCGCCGCGAACGCATCGGTGTCAATGTTCGTCGTTCCATAGCTGGCGCCCGGAAACAGCAGTCCGATCGCGCTGCTGAACTGCCACCGGTACGGGTACTGGAGATCAATGTGGGTCGCAAACTGCTGGACTGGCTGAGATGCAGTTGGGTTGGGGGGGACGACAAATCCCCGGTCGATGGTTAATGTGAAAGTGGAGGAATTCTGGCAGGTGCCAGTGGCAGTCCAAGACAGCGCGCCGGTCTGCATGATCTGGCCGAGCCCGCAGTCGTTGATGCTGGCGGCGAGCAGGTCGGCATCCACCAGATCGCGAATCGCGGTGACAGAAAGCGGAGTGCCCTGGCTGAGATCGTTTGTCGGTTGCGTGCTGCCGAGCCGGGCGCCGTCGCGGGCAGCGAAATTGAGCTTCTCCTTGGTATTAAAGGCCTGGGAAAAATCGTAAATTCCAACTACAAAAACCACCAGCAGCGGCAGCGCGACCGCGAGTTCCAGGATCTGTGCCCCGTCAGTGTTTGCCGACAACCGTCTCCCAAGACACAAATCCATTACTCTTCTCCCTGCATTTCGACTTCAGCTTTCAGCAAAATCTGCTGATTGTGTAGCGAGCTGAACGGGAGCGCGAGCTGATAAGGATACTGGAAGCTGACGATGACGCCACATACCTGAGGCGCGCTGCTATTCTGGTCCAGAGCCACATTGCGGCAGATGGTGAATCCGCCACTGGCAGAGGTTGCGCAGGCCCCAGCCGGAACAGCTCCGGGACATGCAGTTGGAGGTGGGCTGGGCACGAACGGCTGTGCCTGCGTGGGATCCAAGTGGGCGGCGATAAGCGCATCATTCACTGCGTCAACTACCGGAGTATCACAAGGCAGATTCGACCCCTGCCAAGTGCAGCCCACACTGCAGCTGGCGCAAGCAGGAACGGCGGCGGTCCGGGCACCGTCGCGGGCGGCATGATTAATGGTGCTATAGATGCTAAAGGCTCGCCCAAACCAGTAGATGGAGAACAGCAGAAGGAATAAAACCGGCAGCACCACGGCAGCCTCGGCAATCTCCGACCCTCGGTCGCGCTTGAGGAGGTCTGTTCGCGCCTTTGTATGGAAGGCTTTCATACGTCAAAACGCCGGCCATTGATGTCTGGCGGCGTAAACAACATAAACAATGACGCAAATCGCTGCCGCCACGCCGAAGGGTACTTTAGCCGCTTCCGGGTTATCGATCGTAAGGTCAGAACCAGGCAGATGCAGGGAAAAAAAAGCCGCAAACATACGGCCTAGGTTACGCAAAGTCTGCACAAATCGCCGTTTCCAAATTATCAGACACAGACCCATGATGCCATTAATGATAAGCGTGTAGATCAGGACTTCGATAAGCCTCACGTTTCCGAAGAACGCGCCTAGGCCTCCGACCAATTTCCAGTCGCCGCCGCCCAGACTTCGTACTAAGACAAAAGGCAGGAGGATTGCCAATCCCAAAGCTGCACCCTCCAGCGACAGGACCGCTGCGTGCCGGCCAGAGGCGACCCAATGCAGAAGAATGGCTCCGGGAATCGCCGGGTAGGTCAGCCAGTTGGGGATCCTGCGCCAACGCAGGTCAGTCACCCCGGCGGTAAGAGCGAAAACGGCAGAGAGTATCCAAATAGCCTTATTCACAGCATTGAAAATTCTACAGGGCGCGGGAGATTTGGTGAACCGGTTTCGGAGACGCTACGCCAAAGAAAAAGGTCCGGAATGACCGGGCCTTCGCTTCCGCAATCGACCGCTCAGGGCCGCGACAGGGGTGCGTTGTTCCGCTCGGCGATGATCTTCCTGGCATTCTCGGCCAATTGCCGGGCTTGCGGCAGAAGCTCCAGTCCCTTGAGCACCTCGGGATCGGTTTCCGCCTTCACCTTCAGTCCTTCTTCCTGGCCGTAGGCATCCACGAAAATCTCGCTCTTCAGATTAGAACGAATCCATTCACTGTTTTGCAGCAAGTCGGCTTCCGTGTAAGGGACCTTGTCGGCATCGAGCGACTTGCGAAACTCCTGCAGAACGTTGTCATCCACTTCGAAGCTTTTAGTTACGTGGTGAGCGGCGATGAAATGCTTGGCGAAGTTGAAGAAAGCGTAATGCTGCAGTAGGGTGTCTTCGAAGTGATTGCTCTTGATCGGGTCAACCTTGACGTCGGGACTGATTCCACCACCGCCGTACACGGTACGTCCGCTGTCGGTCAGCTTCACTTCTTTGTTGGTGGTGTCACCGATGCTGTCGCGGTCAAAGTAATAATCGTAAAGCGACACGTTGCTGTAGTCGCGCTGGATCAGACGGCCGCTGGGAGTGTAATACTTGGCGGTAGTTAGCGCCAGTCCGGTGTCATTTGAAAGCGGATAAACCGTCTGCACCAGACCTTTGCCAAAGGTGATTTCGCCGACAATCAGGCCGCGATCGTGGTCTTGGATGGCGCCCGCTACGATCTCAGCCGCAGAAGCAGTTCCGCGATTTACCAGCACCACCAGTGGATATTCCTTCCCTCCGTTTCCGTGGGACGCGGTATAACGGCGTTCCGGAGAAGAGCGGCCGTGATGCGAGACAATCAGTTGATTCTTGCGCAGGAATTTGTCAGCCACGCCCACGCCTTCATTCAGCAGTCCACCCGGATTCTGGCGAAGATCGAGAATCAAACCCTTCAGGTCGCCTGCCTGATAGAAACCGTCCAACGCTTCCTGCACTTCTTTCTCGGTAGTTTCATTGAATCCGGAAACGTGCATGTAGCCGATGCCGGGGCGAATCAGGAAATGCAAATCCACGCTGTAGCGTGGAATCTCGTCGCGCACCACTGCGAACTCCAGCGGCTTGTCGGCCCCTTCACGCAGAATCGTGATATGAACGGTGGTGCCCTTGGGGCCTTTCAGTAAGTCGGCGACGTCCCCGGTGGTCATGTTGTCAGTGGGCTTGCCATCGACCGCGCTGATAATGTCTCCGGGATGAATGCCCGCACGGTAGGCGGGAGTGCCGGCGAAGGGCGCGATTACGATGACTCTATTATTCCGCGGGCCTACGGTCATGCCCACACCGTAGTATTTTCCGCGCTGGTCTTCGCGCAGCAGCGAGTAGGACTTAGGATCAAAAAAATTGGAGTGCGGATCCAGCACATGCAACATGCCGGGAATTGCCCCATTGTAGATGGCCTTGTCGGGGTTGACTGGTTCGGCGTAATTTTGCTCCACGATGTCATAGACCTGCGTGAACTGCTGCAGGCTTTGGCTAACATCGGAGTCGCTGTCGTGCGCGGTGGAGGGATTCTTCTGGGCGAAAAGCATTCCCAGAAAACCGCAAGCCGCCAGAAATATAACGATAAACAGGGAGGATCGTTGCGCGCTTCTGTGGGAACTGCTGAGCATCTTCAATTTTCCTTCGCCGGGCACGGAACCGCCCAGGCAGACAATTCAGTGCAGTATAACATGCAAGAAAACGGAAACTTAGCGGCTCTCAGGTACTGCAGGTCACCTGCTAGTCACCTCTGTTAGGATGCGGGAAGGTAAGGAAATGATGCGTTTTTTGCCTGACCCGGGGTCTTTCAGGCGGCGCGAGTCCTCATCTCTAACTGGCATCTCTAGCTGGCCAACTTCTTCAGGAATTCCTGCTCGTCTAGCCGGTATTTGAACGCTTTGCGCCCGTCGATGAACACGACCGGAACTTCGTCGGTGAACTGGCGCTTGAGGGTGCTGTCGCTCTCTACGTCAACTTCGCGCCAGTGAAAGCCGCCGCGGCGCTCCAGCTTTTTGAGCTTTTCTTTCACGATTTCGCAAAGGTGGCATCCCTTACGGGAGTACACGATCACCTCGCGGAGCAGCGACATGGCCGGAAGTCTAGCAAGGCGGATGAGGTTTTTCCATAGTTATCTATTCGTGGCGGGGCAATTTTTAAGCCACCGAGGCCCGGACCGGGACGCAAGGTACAATCCTTCCCATGGTGGATCGGGCTGCCAAATCGCTTGCGGGGAAGGTTGCGCTGGTGACCGGCGGGGCCAGACGCCTAGGCAGAGCCTCGGCGCTGGCTTTGGCTGAGGCGGGAGCTGATGTTGCGATCACGTTCCTGAGCTCCGTTAAGGGTGCCGCCACGACCGTGAAAGCTGTAGAGAAGATGGGGGTTCGAGCTTTCTCCATCCGCTGTGATGTGACCGATCCAAAAAGCGTCGGTGTCGCGGTCAAAGAAACCGTCCGGAAGCTCGGTGGGCTAGACATCCTGATTAACAATGCCGGAGCCTACGAAACCGTTGCGTTTGAAGACCTGACCCTGCGGCAATGGGACGCGATTTTCGCCACTAACGTTCGCGGGCCATTCCTGGTGTCGAGAGCAGCGCTGAAATACTTGCGAGGGCGGAAAGGGAGGATCATCAACCTGGGATCGCTCGGAGGGCTGCGGCCGTGGGCCAGCCATGCGCACTACTGTTCTTCGAAGGCGGCGCTGCACATGCTGACCAAAGTGATGGCGAAAGCGCTGGCGCCGGAAATCGCGGTGAACTGCGTAGCTCCGGGAATGATTGATATGGCAGAGAAGGCCGCCGCCGGGTTTATGCGTCGCATGGCCAAGCAGACTCCAATGCGGCGTAACGGCGGCGGGGAAGAGGTTGCTAGCGCAGTGTTGTTTTTCGCCACGTCGCCGAAGTTCATCACCGGCCAGATTCTATTTGTGGATGGCGGAGTGGGACTCTGAACCAAAGCGACGTGCTAGCTTAGAGCCTGAGAATGAAGATTCTAAGTCTCGTCTCTTTCGCAATATTGCTCTGCGCGAATGCTGCTGCGCAGGCCGGCCCAGAGCAAGACGCAACCGAAATTCAGCTGTGGACCTCCGGGGGCCATTCCGTCGCCGGCGGACGCGGCAACGCAGGCATTTGGAACGCCGGTCTGCGTTACGGCTGGATCCTGACCAAACCTGTCGGCCCCGGATTCCTCAAAGGCAGATTTGAATACGCAATTGATGCGGTGCCTGTTTTTTTAATATTCCAGCCTGCAAACACTGCCTACGGGGCAGGACTGAATCCGGTAAACCTGAAGTGGAACTTTGCTATGCGCGGGCACCTGGTCCCATACCTGGAATTGAGTGGCGGAACACTGTTCACCACTCATGAAGTTCCGCCGGGAACCTCGACCGTGAATTTCACATCCTCAGCCGCTTTCGGCGCGCACCTCCTCGGCGAGGGTCACGCCCTGACGATCGAAGCCCGCTACCTGCACATCTCGAACGCGGGATTGACCGCTCTCAATCCGGGTGTAAATACGGTCGAAGTAAGACTTGGGGTTGGCAGGTTCAAGAAAGCGAGATGATCGCAGTAGCCAGGGGCTTATTTCTTCAGGATGGGGCTGTAGCCGTCGCTGACCAGCTTGGCGCGAGTGGCTTCTGCGTCTTTGATGTCACCGAATGGTCCTACCTGCACATGGAACAATTTATCCACCGGGGAACTAACAATGAGGGCAGCATACTGTCGGCCTTTCAGCGACTCCACTAGCGCCTCGGCATCTTCCTGCTTACTCACGGCTGCCACTTGAACGAAGTATCCATTGCTGGGAGTGGCCGGTTGCTCTGTGGCGGGAGCTAGAGCAGATTGAGACTGAGTGCTTGAGGTGTTTGGCGCGGCGTTAGGGGTGTTTGGCTGCGGTGATTGTTGCTGCACCGCCGGCGATTCCGGGGCCGGAGACAGCGTTCCTGAGGGCCTACTCCCGACCGGACGTGTGCCGCCGGAAGTCCCCGGAGAGGGAAGCAGTTCCGGCGCGGACTTCACCGCGCTTCTGCCCATGGTGTAACCCATACCGAAGAACACCGCGCACAGGATCACCAGTCCGAAAAACAGTCCCAGCATTTTGCCGGTGCCGAGAGTAATTTCGGTGTCTTCATTCTTGCTCATTTGAGTGGCGCTCGGTGGAGTCATTTTGACGGATCTTTCCCCATTAACTTCTGGAGCCCGGAAAGGAAATCCACCGGGACCGGGAAGATGACAGTCGTGTTCTTCTCAACGCCAATCTCTGTCAATGTTTGGAGATAGCGCAATTGCACGCTGACCGGCTCGGTGGCCAGCAAATGAGCCGCATCCACCAGGCGCTGGGCAGCAGCGAATTCGCCTTCTGCGTGAATAATCTTTGACCGCTTCTCGCGCTCGGCCTCGGCCTGCTTGGCCATGGCGCGCAGCATGGATTCAGGCATATCCACCTGCTTGACCTCGACGTTCACAACTTTTACGCCCCAGGGCGCGGTATGGGTATCGAGAATACTTTGCAGGCGCAGATTGATTTTCTCGCGATGCGCCAGGAGTTCGTCCAGATCCTGTTCGCCCAGCACCGAGCGCAAGGTTGTCTGCGCGAACTGCGAGGTCTGGTATACGTAGTTCGAAACCTCCACCACGGCCTTGTTCGAGTCAATCACGCGCAGAAAGATCACCGCGTTGACTTTCAGCGTGACGTTATCGCGAGTGATGATGTCCTGCGGCGGCACCTCCAGCGCTTCCTGGCGAAGCGAAACCCGCACCATGCGATCGAGCGGAGCAAACACGCAGATTACTCCGGGGCCTTTGGCCTCATGGCGAAGTCGTCCCAAGCGGAAAATGACGCCGCGTTCGTACTCGGCAAGAATCTTGATCGAGCTTAAGACGTAAACAATGACGATGAGGATTGGTACCGCGAGCACGCCCCATGACATCTCCATCTGGTACCTCCTGCCTGGATTTCAGGTGTGAGGTGATTGTACTGCAATCTTGCCGGAGGTTCGCAGGTTTTGGGGAAGGGAAGTTAGCGAAAAGGATGCGCCAAGCAACCGATGAAAGATTAAGCCGGAGATTATGGGGAATCACGCTACCGTCGTCTTCTCGGCATCGTGCGGGGGATCTACTTTGAGCTCTAATCCGTCCACTTTCTGGACTACGACTCGTTCGCCAGCCGAGACATTGGAGGAAGCGACTGCATCCCACATTTCGCCGTGAACGAAAACTTTTCCAGACGGTGCAAGCGCGGTTTGGGCGACAGCAATTGCGCCAATCAGCCCTTCCGCGCCGGTGACAACTTTGTTGGCGCGCGCCCGTAGCGCGATTGTCATCAGAAAGACGGTTATGACGCCGAGCGGGACACTCACCGCCAGAGCGGTCCAGAGCTTCACTCGCATTTCTGGGATCGGCGCATCCACCAGCAGCAGGGCCCCGATCACTAGAGTCGCAATTCCACCGATGGCCAGCGCTCCGTGAGTGCCAAATTTTGCGTCGAGCGCGAAGAGCGCGAATGACGCAAAAATCAGCACCACCGCGGCGAAGCGAATGGGCAGAAGATGCATGGCGAAAACCGCCAGCAGAATGAATACCACTCCCACCGTCCCCGGCCAGACTGCGCCCGGATGATTGAACTCGGCGTAAAGCGCGAATGCACCGATCACCAGAAGGATAAATGCGATATCCGGGTTCATGATGAAGCCGAGGATCTGCTCTTTGATCGTCTCTTCGAGTACCCGTACCGGTTTGCCAGTCAAATTCAGCATCACGGTTTGGCCATCGAAGCGCTTCACCGGTTTTGATGCGATTTGGCGGAACAAATCCTGTTCGTTGGGCGCAACATAGTCAATCAGCTTTTGTGAAAGCGCCTCGCCGTCGGTGAAGGATTTCGATTCAAGAACCGCGCTTTGTGCGACTTCCACATTCCGCCCACGCTTCGAAACCACGGAGCGCATCAGGGCAGTGGCGTCACCTTCAATTTTTTGTCCCATAGTGCCCTTGATGTCGCCGCCGAGAGGGCCGACCGGATGTGCGGCTCCAGTATTGGTGCCCGGCGCCATGGCGGCCACGTCCGCGCTCTCGAGAATGAAAAAGCCCGCGGAAGCCGCATTACTGCCGCTCGGAGTCACATAGATGATGACCGGAACTGGCGAGGCGAGAATCTTCCCCATGATCTGCCGCATGGCGTCCATCACGCCGCCAGGAGTTCGCAACTCGATCAGCACCGCCTCGTCCTTGTCGGCTGCGGCCCGGTCGATGGCGCGTTCAATACGTTCCTGGGTTGCGGCCTGGATGGTGTCGTCGACGACGATCTTCAGAACCTGGGCGCTGGAGAAAGCGGAAAGCAAATAGATCGAGACCAGAGTGACGAGCAATGTTCTGAGGCGCATGGTGAACTCCTTTGCGGAGCTACTGCTATTGTCTCGCAAGTTGGAGGGGGAAGCACGAGTCCGTTTGCGCCTCACGTTTGAGAAACTTCGCAGCCTCTCGTTCATCGGTGTGTTATCGGCTGCTCTTCATTTTTCTTCTCCGATTCCGTCCACCCCGGCAGTGTAGTGTCTCCCGTGATTAGTCTGGCGCCGCGCTCGTAGGTGAGATACGACCACGCCCACTGAATCAACACGATCAAGCGATTGCGGAAGCCGATCAAAAAGAAAATGTGGACGAACAGCCACGCCAGCCAGGCGAAGTACCCGGAGACGTGGAGCTTTCTGAACTGGGCGACAGCGGCCGCGCGCCCGATAGTTGCCAGGCTCCCTTTATCTACGTAGTGAAACTCCTTGCGCGGTGCGTTTTGCAAATCACCCGCGATGGCCTTGGCGACGGCGCGTCCTTGCTGCATAGCCACCGGTGCAACTCCGGGCAACGGGTGATCCGTCGGTGCACCAAGCTTTTTTCCAAGAGGAGACGCCGCGACTCCAGCTGCCCACAAGACGACGGCTGCGGGAATGCGTTCATCGCCCACGCAAACTTCTCCGGGATGAATTCGGGTCACCATCGCCGAAGCCCGCACTTCGACTCCAAGTTTCTCCAGTTGGCGCGCCGCGCTGGCGGAGAGCTCGGGAGCGTAGGCGGGAAGAATGCGCGGGCCGCCTTCGAGCAGAACGATCCTGGTGCGCTTGGGGTCAATGGAAACAAATTCTTTGCGCAGCGCCTGGCGAGCGATCTCGGCCAGCGTTCCTGCGAGTTCGACTCCGGTAGGACCGGCGCCGACAATCACAAAGTTCAAGGGAAGCGGAGGTTCTTTAGCTATCTCCCGCCTTTCTGCCAGTTCGAAAGCCAGCAACACGCGACGGCGGATTTCGAGCGCATCCTCGATTGTCTTCAGGCCCGGCGCCAACGGCTTCCATTCGTCGTGGCCGAAATATGAATGCCGCGCGCCTGTTGCGACGATGAGGTAATCGTAGGGGATTTCCAGGTCGGGCAGCTTCACGCGCCGCTGTTGCAGGTCGAAATCCACAACTTCGCCGAGCAGGACTTCGACGTTCTTGCGTCCGCGTAGAATCCAGCGCACGGGTGCGGCAATCTCGGCCGGAGAAATGCCCGCAGTAGCGACCTGATAGAGAAGAGGCTGAAAGGTGTGGTGGTTCTTGCGGTCAATTACTGTGATCTGGACGGGCAATTTGGCCAGCATGCGGGCCGCCTCGAGTCCGCCGAATCCTGCACCGATGACTACAACGCGCGGTTTTTCGCTGGGCATTGACCCTCACCCTCAGCCCAGATGCCATCACCTGCTAAACGCTGCATCTGAACGTATATAGATTCGCAAAATGGCGGAGCGGCCAGAAAAGTTTTCCGGGAAAGGTCCCAGCAGGGATCGGGCAATTGACCAATTCACTACTTGAACACTCCTGCTAGCTATAATTCATGAGCTGTGGAGCCTCACCGCGTAGCTTCTAATTCGCCCGAAGGTTTGACCAAGAATGGCCATAGCCTGCACACTGTCAAGGAGTGGCGAGAGTGCGAACACGTTGCAGGCAGACCATCAGGACTAAGGGATTTCTTCAGCGCGCATGGCCTTTGTCTTAAATGTCGAGCAAATGGCCAAAAACTGGTCGGCGTCCGCTGGCGAGATGCAAACAGCGTTGAACAAAGCAGTTCGCTCGGAACAGAATCAAATCCCATTACGATCTCAGAGCTATATCGGCTGCGTTTAAAAGATGCCATGGCTGGGAATACTTGTACGAAGTGTGCGAGGTGTGTGGTGGCACTGGGAAAGCGACCGGATGAGCCTGGGAAACTCCACCGCGGTTATTTCGTATCCACGCCAAACCCCAGAATGGCGTTGACCTCGACGGCCTCATTTCCGCGAAATGCGGGACTGAATTTCCAATCCGGCAGAGCGGCTAGAATCTTGGTGGAAAAATCGCTGGAGTCCGCTTGCAGCACGTGCCAATGTCGAAGAGATCCGTTTCGGTCGAGCACACAGGCGATGAGCAACCGGCGGTGCAGAAGATCAGACGGAAGATTTACGCGGATCGCTTGCGGCGCCGTGAGATCGGTGTCGTAGGGATGAACGGCGGAATCGGGATCGGCAAATTGCATGATTGCGGTCCCGATCGCGGTATTGAGATAGATGGTGTAAACCCGATCGCCTTGAAGCGCGCCATATAAATTCAACGCGCCGCCGGAACGCGGACTGGCCACAATCGTGATGCTGTTCTTGACGCCTTTGGCGCCGGAGTGCCCGGCGCTGAGCGGATCCGGCGCAGCTCCGAAGCTGGGAAGCGTGATCATGTTGCTCACGCCGGAAACCGAAACTCCCGGCACTCGCGAGGTTCCGTTGCTCAAAGCGCCGGCCCCGCCGGGCCCCGGGGTCGGCGAGTTGCCGGTGCGGTCGTAGGCGCTGGCGGCCCTGCCTGCTCCAACCGCGGTTGATCCGGAACCCACTCCCGCCGGCGCGTTGCCGGAACTGCCCCCATGGCCAATGCCAGCGCCATTCCCGGTTCCGCCCGCGGCCGGATTCACTGAACCGGAAGGAGACATTGCCAAAGTCGCTTTCTCCGAATTCGCCGGCAGCCCTGGTTGCTTACCGGGCTGAGGCGACACCACTACGCCGGCACCAGAGGAAGGCGGGCCGGTTCCACTTCCAACCCCGCCCAAAGAACTGTGGCTAATTGTGGAGTTCGAATCCGGCGGAGGAAGGACGGAAACGCTGGAAGCGGTCAGCGCGCGTTCGTGACGCGGGGACGTAATTTCCGCCGGAGGCGCCGCTACTGCCGCAGTGCCCAAGCCTCGATCGGTGCGCGACTGCGTGTGCCCCAGTTCCACTGGGGGACGCGCAACCGCGGCAGTACCCAAGCCTCCTGCTGCCCGCGTCTGCGAGTCTTGGAGTTGCACCGGCGGAGGCGGCACGGTTTGCTTCCCGCTCACAGCTGCAGCGGAATTTGAGGTTCGGACAGCGGTTCGGACGGCGGATAGATCGACTGGTGGCGGCACGACTCGCGGAACGAACTCACTACTCGCGTGGCGGGACTGGACTGGGTTGCTGACATCGGGACGGGGCGCAACTACTGCCTCCGCGGGCAAAGTGAGGCGCGCAGGACGGCTTGTAATCTCCACCGGGGCGGAAACTGGCGGAGGCACAACTGTCGTGGGTGCCAGAAGACTGCGACGAGTCAAATCATGCTGCGAAATCTCGACCGGCGGGGGCACGACCGCCGGATTGGGCAACGAAGTGTGGGGCGGTTGGCGCTGCTGGATTGCATCAGCGCGGATATCTGGCGGTGGAGGAACCACGGCCACCGGCATCTGTCGCATTTGCCGGTTCATGCGCAGGGCTTCCGCTGAAGCCGGCCCTGCATCCGCCCGATATGCAAGCAAGTTTCGAATTTGTGCATCGGATTTCGGCAGATCCAATCGGGGAGCATCCGCGACTCGCTCCCGCACCGGCTGATCGCGGGCGACCTTTATCGCCTGCATATGCCGCAAGGTTGCACCTCCGCTTCTCCCTGCCTTCCCACCGTCCGCGCCAGCCAAGTCCTGGGTGTGCGGCAGTTCGTCAGCCGAGAAGTAAATCACATCATGGGCCGGGGGCGCCCGGAAAGATACGGGTTGAATTCGGTTCAACGGCAGCACTATCACCCCCGCCAAAGCAGCGATTTCGAGCAGCATTGCCAGAATCATGCCGCGAAATGGGAATAGCCCGGCACGGGTTTCCATCCGGAGGCGGGGAGGGGAAGGCCCGATTGCCGGGCCGATGGCGGCTAGAAACTCCCGCCAAGGAGAGGACCACTCGATCAGCAGGTGAGGAGCGTCGTTCATGCCGCCAGCTCCTCCGGCTGGTCTGCCTGCACAATCTCTATTTGGTCGCCGATCACGGTGCCGCTCCTTTGAATCACTCCCGAGGGCAATTCCAGTACCGAGGCCGCCCGCAGGTGAATCGGGGCAAACCTCCAGGGCTTTATCCTCGCCTGAATGTCCACCACGTAGCCCGCCTGGTCAAGATAGATAACGTCCAAGGGGTAGTGCATTGCCAGGGTGTGCACGCCCCGGCAGGGGACAATCCACAAGGCCTGTCCCGGCTGGAAGGCGGATTGCTTGGTGCCCATCAGTCCGCGCAATCGGGTCCAGTGGGTGCGGGCGACGCGCACGTTCTCGGCGAGACAAATGCCCCGGGTACGATTCACCGCCGCAATGGGAGCAGAACATAACATGGCTGGTCAGACTACATTCGTTTTTCGGTTATCGTCTTATTACCGTCGGCGCAAGGGTGTGGAATAGTTCGATGAGCGCGGGCCCAAGGGTTACAAATAGTAGCGGGATAAGCGCGAACACCACGAGCGGGATGACCATCTTAGTTGCGGTTTTGGCGGCTTGCTCTTCGGCCCGACGGCGGCGCTCGGTCCGCAATGCATCGGAGTACATGCGGAGAGCTTGCGAAATGCTGGTTCCAAACCGGTCGGTCTGGACCAGGGCCGCAACCAACAGGCGGACATCGTCCACACCAGTACGCGTGGCCAGATTGCGCAACGCCTCAGCCCGGGGCTTGCCGGCGCGCATTTCCAGGTTGGCCAGATAGAATTCTTCTCTGAGTTCGGGGTGCGCGTATCTCAAGTCCTCGCCCACGCGCATCAACGCCTGATCTAGAGGAAGCCCTGCTTCCACGCAGACTACAGTCAAATCCAGAGCGTCGGGCAATCCAACGGTAATCTGACGCTGACGTTTCCGGATGAGGCGCTTGAGCACGAAGCGGGGCAGAAATAAGCCCAGAAGCGTGGCGCCGACTAGCAGGAGGGTTGATTGAAAGCCGGTAAAGGCAATGGCTATGCCAAGCAAAGCCGCCGCGCCGAACACCTTGCTGGCTGCATAGAGGACAAGATGCCTGCGCTCGCGGAATCCGGCCTGAATGAGCCAGATCCGCGAACGATCGCCAGGCGAAAGGGGTAGCGCCCTGCTGAGGGGGTCGAAAATCTTATCCATGCGCTCGCGAATTGACGGTTTGGCGGGGGCTGTGGGCCGGTCAATGCCCAGCGACTCGAGTCGCGCGCCTAGCGCAGAG